>Ga0194056_10000340_pt1 | contig 25148 bp, 21 predicted proteins | sample SepL4413m_MetaG_FD_155458 | JGI IMG/M metagenome (GOLD analysis project Ga0194056, IMG submission 155458) | Anoxic zone freshwater microbial communities from boreal shield lake in IISD Experimental Lakes Area, Ontario, Canada - Sep2016-L442-13m | ecosystem: Environmental > Aquatic > Freshwater... | reverse complement strand
GGTTTGAATTATCAACAACTAAATTATTGTAATATTTTATGTACATTGAAAACCGAGATTTAGATGGATTTGTTACTTAAAAGTCTTGAGATTAGGGGCAGTGACAAAAAACAAATAAAAGGGAAAGAATATTCTAAGGAACAATTAATTTGTATTTTTAAATTAAAGTATAATCATTACATTAAGGCAAGCAAATAGATTTCCCGATGGAATACAAAACACAAATATCCGATGTTTGCTATACGGCTCTTCAAACAAGACAGACATACTATATTCAATTTTTAAGAACAATTAATTGCATAACGGTATGAGAAAAATATTTATCATCTTAGCGATGCTCGTGGCAGTGAATTCCAATGCACAGTGGGTGCCCAATGTCCGTCTGACTGATGCCCCTTTGGATTCACAAACATCAATGAATAATGCGAGGTGCATTGCATCAAGCGGAAATATTGTACACGTAGTATGGTATGATGAGCGTACTGGAATTTATGGGATTTACTACAAACGATCTACTGACGGAGGCGTAAGCTGGGGAACAGATACACGTCTATCCTATAGTACAGCACATTCGTATGATCCTTCTATTGCAATATCTGGTTCAATAATTCACGTTGTATGGCGGGACTACCGTGACATGAACTTTGAAATATACTACAAACGCTCAACAGACGCAGGTATAAGTTGGGGAGCAGATACTCGACTAACTAATAATACTGCAATTTCAATGTATCCCTCTATTGCGGTATCTGGCTCGATACTCCACGTTGTATGGCAGGATGATCGTGACGGAGTAAACAACACAGAAATCTACTACAAACGCTCATCTGACAGCGGTATGAACTGGGGAGCAGATAAACGGCTTACAAATAATACTGGTAATTCAAATAATCCTTCTGTTGCTGTTTCAGATTCTGTAGTGCATATTGTGTGGTATGATCATCGTGATGGGGGCAATGAGATATACTACAAACGTTCAATAGATGGAGGTGTAAGCTGGGGAATAGATACTCGTTTGACGTTCAACAATTCTGGCTCAGAAACATCTATCGCAGTATCAGACTCAGAAGTACATGTTGTTTGGGAAGATGGTCGCAACGGACATAATGATACATATCACAAACGCTCAACAGATGCAGGTGTGAGCTGGGGAACAGATACACGTCTAAGGAATATTCCTGGTTTTACTTATTCATATGCTCCTTCTGTCGCTGTATCAGGTTCAGATATCCACGTTGTTTGGGTCGACTTTCGTTATGAACAAGCCGAAATTTACTACAAACATTCATCAAACTATGGTGCAAATTGGGGAGAAGATATATGGGTGACGAATGACCCAGCTGCATCCTGGTGTCCTTCTATTACAACATCTGACTCTGTTGTCCACGTCGTATGGTCGGATAATCGGGACGGAAACTATGAAATATACTATAGGCGTGAACCAATAGGAAATTCCACTGGTATCCAAAACATCGGCACAGAAACACCATCAAAATATTCACTATCGCAAAACTATCCGAACCCGTTTAATCCGACGACGAAGATAAGATTCAGTATTGTAAATGGATTCCCGATAGGAGCATTCGGGAATGTCTATGGAAAAAAATGTCAAGAGAAAACACTATACCCTTAACGAAAGTTAATACTCCGTTCTGACATTTGGTCGAACTTCCTTAGTAGAACTTATACCTGTTTAAAAGAACAAAAGTTTATTATTGTTTTAGTTGCCGTTCTTTCTTTACTCGATGTCTGTTTGTTTTATTGTTTTTTCTATGCGTCTATTTGAGCTCTCTGATCTAACATGTAGATACTTGGGCTACGGTAAATTTTAGAATAAAACCGGAGAGGGTTAACCGACAAATTGGCATGTCATCGACAAAATAAGGATTGCCCTATATTTTGTTGTGCTGCATCATCCCCGTTGAACTCTCTCTCCATTTCTTTAAAACAACTTTTTAAAACAATTTATAATATTCTTTTGAATAAACTTTCTCATTATCTTTTTTACCACATCATCCATCTGCTCTTTTCTTTTAAACTATTGGTAGTCTTTTCAGGGACTCTAACCAAATTAGTTGTGCTTTTATATTTAGTCTTGTTTTCTGTCTACTTTGATTCTCTCCATTTATATGGGTTGTATTTCGTACCCGTCTTTAATATTCCATATGTTATTATTGCTATGCGTCTTGATAATTGATTTCGTGCATTTTCTTCTGACAGCCCTCTTTTTAACAATGAATCGTAATATTCTCTTAATGGACTATTACCATTGATGACTGACATTGCTGCTGTTTTATATACTGACTTTAACCTTCGGCTGTATCTTGTTTTCTTCTGTCCATAATTTCTGCCGCCGCTCATCTTTTGATATTTTACAAGGCCGCAATAGCTTAAATAATTACCTTCATTCTTAAATCGTTTTGCATCTATTACTGTTGCTAATATCTTTACTGCTCCTATGGTGCCTATGCCTGTTACGTCCTTTAGATGTTTTAATTCCGTGTCATGGCTTATTTTTTTGGAAAACATTTTATCGTATTCCTTCTTTTGCTTCTCGTATAAGTCTATCCTTTTGTCTTTTTGGGTTATTATCCAAGCAAGTGTATCGTCTCCTATATCTTCTTTCTTCTGGTAGGATTTTCCCATACTTCTGTATATTGCAGATTTCTCATTCTTCACCCTTACACCAAACTTCACTAATTGCTCATATTCACTTACAAGTTGTCTTAATTCATACTTCTTGTCTAAGCTGTGATAGACTTCTTTTAATAGACCGCTTCTTAATAGTTTGCAAAGGTTTGAAGCATCCAGCTTATCTGTCTTCGGTCCATCACTTAATAAACTATTTCTGTAGGGGTCGCATACTAATATCTTCTCTGCGTATTCAAACAATTCTACATACAACCAATGAGTTGATGTGGTTTCTTCTATTGTCACTATCTTTCTTCCCTTTAAGCTAATTAAGTAGGCTTTCAGATGATCTATGTCTGAATCTACATCTATAACTCTGGGTTTGTTACCATCATTTCTTATTGTGGCTATTGCCATATTTCTTTGTGAATAATCAATTGCAATATAATACTCATATTTATCGTTATTGATTTTAACACTTTTTGTACTTATCTTTTCCGTACACATTTTAGGTCTCCTTTCATTTTTGAGATGCCAATTTTTAAATACTTGAAATTAGTATTTATGCACCGCTAATGGAAGTGAGACCTTTTTCCAATATACCGACACAGTGGGAGAACATGTGGAGGATGACACTCTGAGTTTACAATGGAGTTCATTCTTCTCTTACATTCTTTTTGAAAAATTCTTAATTTGGGGTATGGACATCAAATACCTAAAAGGAGTCGGAGATAAAAGGGCTGAGGCGTTTAACAAGATTGGCATAAACAAGCTTGAGGATTTCTTACAGTTTATTCCAAGAACTTATGTAAGCAGGGTAACGGTAGAAGAGGCGCGGAAGAAGTTCGGAGAGACGGTTATGGTATTGGGTAAGGTTATGGAGGTAATCAAAGGTGCAAAGTCAAACCATCCTACCACGATTTTTTTAGAGGACAGCACAGGTGCTTTGGAAATACCGATATTCGGGGCATCTGAGTTCAGAGCAAAACAATTCTTGCTAAATGAAAATTATCTTTTTTACGGTAAAGTGACTGAAGCATTCAAAGGATATAACATAAGGCTTGATTACAGAGATCATTTAAGGTTAAACCTTATTGACGAAGCAGATAAGGATTTTCTTAAGTTTAACATATTCCCCATCTACGAACTCTCGGGTACGCTGAAGGCAACGTGGATAAAGCCGTTGATGCTTTCGAAGATTGTGTTTAATGCTTTCAGGGCACTGATAAAACTGAATCCTGATTTAGTGGAAGAATCAATCCCTGAATCCATTATAAAAGAATACGATTTCATACCGAGGAAAAAAGCAATACTGAGAATTAATTTCCCAACACAGTATGAGGACATAGAAATAGCAAGGCGGAGGTTGTCGTTTGAAGAATTGTTTTATGTACAGTTACTGATGGCATTGAAGAGGAAAAGTCTGCAGAATGAAATAAAGGGAATAAAGTTTATAACTGATATAAAAACACTAACCGAAAATTTCACAAAGATAACCGAGTTTGAATTAACTGATGCACAGAAGAGAGTGATTAACGAGATTTACACAGATATGAAGTCAGATAATATAATGAACAGGCTTTTGCAGGGAGATGTGGGAAGCGGCAAGACGATTGTGTCGATATTCGGAATGCTGATTGCGCTTCAGAGCGGATACCAGTCGGCACTGATGTGTCCGACGGAAATACTTGCAGAACAGCATTTTTACACCATATCAAAGTTTATAGAAAAATTTAATGCAGCGGCGGGGACAGATTACAAAGTATCACTGCTTGTAGGCGGACAGAAGAAAAGACTTCGCGAGACGATACTTCAGGATATAAGGTTAGGGAATTCAAATATAATAATCGGGACACACGCACTGATACAGGAATCGGTGGAGTTTAAGAATCTGGGGTTTGTTATAATAGATGAACAGCATAAGTTCGGAGTTATGCAGAGGGCAAAGTTGAAAGACAAGGGCCTGAATCCTGATGTTCTTGTTATGACGGCAACACCGATTCCAAGGACGCTATCGCTGACGTATTACGGCGACCTTGACGTATCGGTGATTGATGAGCTGCCGAAGAACAGGATTCCCATAAAGACTTTTTTAAGGAAGGAAGAAGATAAGGAAAATATATGGGGATTTGTAAAGGAAAAGATAGACGATGGACAGCAGGCATTTATAATATATCCGATAATAGATGAGTCCGAGAAGCTTGACTTAAAATCAGCAGAAGAGAATTACGTTATACTGAAGGAAAAAGTATTTAAGGAATATAAAGTTGGTATGGTACATGGGAGGATGCTGTGGTATGAGATAGAAGAAGCAATGAACGACTTTAAGGCAGGAAAGATAAACGTGCTTGTAGCAACTACGGTAATTGAGGTGGGCATAGATATTCCTAATGCCTCAATAATGATTATAGAAGAGGCTCAGAGGTTTGGATTGTCGCAGTTACATCAGTTAAGAGGAAGAGTCGGAAGGGGTGCGGAACAGTCGCACTGTATACTGATTGCGAAACATCTCGACGAAGTATCGAAAAAGAGACTGAACACGATGTGTGAGACGAATGACGGATTTAAAATATCGGAAGTAGATATGGAGATACGCGGACCCGGAGAATTTTTCGGAACGAGGCAGTCGGGAGTGCTGAACTTTATACTTACGGATTTGAACAGGGACAGGGATATACTTGATTCGGCGAGAAAACTTGCGTTTGAGATAATAGAAACAGACCCGCAGATGAGGAAGCCGGAGCACGCATCTATAAAGAAAATGATGCTTTCGACTTATAAGGATGCTATGTATCTGATGAATATAGCGTAACAATTTTATATTTTATAGATACGAGATTAAACATATGTATGTTCAACCCCTCAGGGGTTGTATGATTTTGTGTCACTCCCCCGGCTACGCCGGGGGTTATTTACATTTAACCCCTTCAGGGTTTAACGCCTGATGTTTTATGAGACGTTAACGATTTATTAATGGAACTGCTTATTTACATTTAGTATTAAGGCTGAAAACTATATTTTTAGGAGTTTAAATTAAATTTTTTGATTGAGTCGAAGAACATCTAAAATAGAATTAATTGTACCGCTGACGACAATCCTGCTGGATATTATCAGTATTCTGGGAGCGTTTTTAGCCGGGTATTACTTCAGGTTTTATACCACTTTTACTGATATTGTATCAGTTGAGAAAGGGATTCCCGAGTTTTACTTTTATTTCTACTTTGCCGTATTCACGTTACCCGTATGGATAATTACTCTTTTGAACTTCAAGATGTACAAGTTGAGAAGAAATGTGTTCATCGGGGATGAATTTGTTCAGATAGTAAAGTGTGTTTCAATAAGTATATTATTGTCAATCGGTATAATTTTCTTCTTCAGGGATTATCCGTATTCACGTTTAGTGTTTATATTAATATGGGTCTTTTCTATAATATTTATAACTTTCGGAAGATACATAATGCTGAAAGTTGAGAAGACTTTTTACAATAAAAACATCGGGCTGAAAAATGTGGCAATAGTCGGAATGACTGAAATGGCAGACACGATTTACACTACGTTCTCGAAGGATAAGTTTACAGGATATCACATAGAAGGTTTTTTTACTTCAGGCATCCCCAACGACGGATTTTCAAAAGGAAAGAATTTCTTAGGATACTTTGAAAGCATACCAAAGAAGATAAAAGAATTAAATATACAGAACCTGTTATTTTGCTTACCGCCCGAACAGAACGATAATCTTTACAAGATTATAAAGAATTGCGAAGGTATAAATGTAGAGTTTATGCTCGTTCCGGACTTTATGGAGCTTATTTCAAGCAGACTAAAGATAACCGAAATTGACGGGATTCCATTAATGATAATTAAATCTTTTCCGCTAAGTATATGGGACAGGATTATAAAAAGATTATTTGACATATTTACTTCGCTTTTAATATTAACTGCTATATCTCCAATATTCACGGTACTTGCGCTGCTTGTTAAATTTACTTCAAAGGGGCCCATATTTTACAAGCAGGAACGTGTAAGTATAGACGGAGGAAAGTTTAACATGCTTAAGTTCCGTTCAATGAGAACGGACGCAGAAGCAGACGGAACCCCTAAATTTGCCTCGAAGGACGATAACAGGTATTCACCAGTTGGATTGTTTCTGAGAAAGTATTCGCTTGATGAACTACCGCAGTTTTTAAACGTCTTAAAGGGCGATATGAGCATAGTAGGGCCAAGGCCTGAAAGGGAATATTTCATTAACATAATGAAAGAATCCGTTAATAAATATCTTGAGAGACACAGGGTTAAATGCGGAATAACTGGCTGGGCACAGGTAAACGGATTGAGAGGGTCGGAATCATCCATACAGGCAAGAATCGAATATGACATTTATTATATTGAAAATTGGTCTTTAGTTTTTGATATTAAGATAATATTAAAGACTATAAAAGAGATGTTTTTCTCAAAAAGTGCATTTTAATAAATTTAAGAATAAAAAGAGTTGATACCTGTATTAGTTTTCTTTTCACACGCTGTGTTTGCCGTCTGGGCATTTGCCAAATCATACCAGACAGACGGTATTGTTCAGGCATTTCTTAATGTCTTTTTCATTGTAATACTATTCACGGTGGGATGGACAATATCAGATTTACTGGTTGGATTCATTATATCTGATTCAGGGTATGAAATATTATTACCAACGGGAAGTATATCTATGTTCTTTTTAAAGATTACAGGTTTTATTAAAGTTTATGGTAATGGCTACGGAAAAATTCTGCCAAAGGATTCGGTATCGCTGTTAGTTCTTACTTCCATCGAATACTTCTTTTACAAATTCTATTTCAAACAAACCTCGATGAAGTAATTTGAAAAAGACTGCAATCAAATACTTCTTCTTTGCAACAATGCTTTTATCGGCATCGTTATTATTTCCGAGTTCACTTTCAGTTCAGGCAAAAAAGAGCATAATGCTTCAATTCATAACCTACAACGGATACGGAAACAATCTTTATTTAGACAACATAATAACAGGCAACAGAGCGAATTTTGATTTAGCAATTACATCCATCAACAACATTCCACGGGACACAAGTTTCCTGCCCGGGACATCGAGTACTCCGATATTTCCGAGTGTTAATGTTACCAACATCGGATTAGTGCCAACCTCTGACAGCGTTAAAGTAACTATAAGGATACCAGAACTATCATACAGTGATGAGATGAAAATCGGACCAATGAACAAAGGACAGACAAGCGAAGCAGTATTTTCGATGGTTTCAATTCAGGTGAATCAGCCTATTACTGTTATAACTTACTTATCGTATGCTTCTGACTCATTAAACTCAAATGACACATTAAAGCAGACATCCCTGTTCCTCACAGGTGCTCCAAAAAATATGCTGCTTGAACAATTTACTTCGGCTACATCGCCGTCCTGCGGTTACAACGACATATTTCTTGATACGTTTGTGAATAACCATATCGGAAATATATGTGCGATTAAATATCACGTAGGGTTTCCGCCCCCGGGTATTGATTCGTTTTATATGCGCGATACTGCGATGATAGAACACAGACGCGAATACTACTTTGATAATTCTGTTCCGCTTTCAATAGTTGACGGAAGGTCTCGTATTTCACTTCCTTATTATGTTGATTCAAATTTAACCGCACCATATTATGTAAGTACTGATGCAGGTTCACCTGTTTCAGTCACTGTAACCAATCAGTATGTGGACCCAGACACGATTCAATCTACAGTTGTTGTCCAGTTTTTATATCCTGTACAGAGCAACAAATTATTTTTACGGGTTGCTGCGGTAGAAAGAGAAGTGGACTATGCAAACCCAATAGGTGCAAGCGGCGAAATGACATTTTATGATGTTTGCAGAAAGATGCTTACTGATTCAATTGGTTTTCCGGTATCAGGGACAGGAACCTCACAGTTTGTAGTTAAATACTATGTTGACCCGTCGTGGCAAGATACATCAATATACACGGTTGCTTTTATACAGGACGATTTAGACAGAACAATTCTTAATTCAGGAAAGAGTTTAAACACGACACCACACAGGAAAAGTCATTTAACTATAAAAAAACCTGATATAATTAAACCGGACTTTGACACAAAGAAGTTTTACCGTCACAGATCATTTGCCAGAGGTTTTTCTCCTGCCATTGCAGACACTGTTTCATATTTTAATTACGAACTATTTGAAGGACCATTTCTGCCAAAGGGATGGAGGATATATAATATTGACGGATTCTTTACTTTTGAAAAATGCACGGGAGTAAACGGCGTGACTATTGCAGGCAACAACAGTATGAAGATGCCTTTCTATGATTATTTAAACATAGGGCAGAGGGACACTTTATACACAGTAAGTTTTGACAGTGTTTCGTGGTATGACACATTAACATTCGACTGGGCATATGCGGTATATCTTTCTGAATACAATGACAGTCTTGCAGTTAACATTTCAGTTGACGGAGGGAACACATTCGCTAATTTCTTCAACAAGGGCGGGTATGAACTTGCCACTGCACTTTCAACAACACTGCCTTTTATTCCATATTCAACAACTCAGTGGAAAACCTTCCGGTTTCCGCTTTCGGCGGTAATACCACCTGACAACAGACAAAACATCGTTCCGAACAATTATGAACTCGGGCAGAACTATCCGAACCCGTTCAACCCAAGAACAACGATTGGATATAAAATTCCGAAGGATGGTTTCGTTTCTATAAAAGTGTATGACATCACAGGAAGAGAGATTGCAAAAATAGTAAATGAATACAAGAAAGCGGGAACGTATGAATCCGTGTTCACAGCGGACAGACTGGCAAGCGGTGTTTATTTCTACGTTTTACAGGCAGGTGACTTTGTGCAGGCAAAGAAGTTAGTGCTGCTTAAATAAATTCCTTTCACAGTAAATTCAGGGTTTTACATTTCGGGCACTGAAAATATCCATGAACGATGTTCAATTTCAGAATATTAAACTTTGCTTTGCATTTACTGCACTGATAAGTTTCTGACTTATCGATTTCAAACAACTTCTTTTCCCAATATTTCAAAAACACGTGAAGCGAGTATACGCCGATAAAGGCTACAGAGAATATTAAGACTAAAGTATTATTTTTAAGAATGTACGATGCAAAAGCAAACAGGAAAAGATAAACACTGTAAATGAATGCAATGTTAATCCAGTCTAAGGGTATTTCCACAGAAAGGGATTTAACAAAAAGTTTCCGCTGATAGAGAATATTCGTTTCTGCGCCGTCTGTCCAGAACCGGAAAGATGCCAGGGGGAAGAGAGGAATAAACAGGCAGAACCATTTTGTAGTAATGACAGAGCCGTCGATGAGCCTTCCTCTTTTACCTATGTAATTTATAAAGTTGAACATAATATTAAAACAAACATATAGAAAGCGGGCAGTTATTTCAATGCTTAAGAGTGACTTTAAAAGATAAAAGTACTTAACTTTCGTATAGAAAATGAGTTTAAATAAAAGTATTTTTATACAATCTCATTATATAAAAAACATTAATCCAATTTTTGAATTATGAAGAAATACGCTTTAACGAATCCCCTGTGCAATCTGTTGGACAAGGCAAAAGAAGATTTCACCCGTGAAGATTTATTGAAAGTAATTGAAGAAAAACAGATTGAAACCATAAGATTTCACTACACTGCTCTTGACGGAAAGTTAAAAGAATTAAGAATACCTTTACCAGACAGAAAAAATGCGGAAATAGTATTAACCGAAGGAGAAAGAGTTGACGGTTCATCATTGTTTAAAGGTTTAGTTGATACAGGACTTTCAGATTTATACGTTGTACCTGTATACAAATCTGCTTTTTTAAACCCATTCAACAATACGAGTCTCGACTTTGTATGCCGTTACGTAACAGCTGACGGAGAACTTGCACCTTTTACGCCAGACAATATACTGCATAAGGCCGCACAGTTATTCAAGAAGAATACAGGAATTGAACTTCACGCATTAGGCGAACTCGAGTTTTATTTGCTTTTCAATCCTGAGAACAACATGTACTTCCCGCCAAAACAGCAGGGATATCACGCATCAGGTCCATACCTTAAATCAGGAAAAATACTTTCGGATATGTTAAGGATAATCACACAGATTGCCGGACAGGTGAAGTATGCTCACAGTGAAGTCGGGTTTATTGAAAAGATTGTAAGTGCAAATCCTGAAATAGACGGCAGAATGGGTGAACAGCTTGAGATTGAATTCCTTTCAACACCTATTGAAGAGGCGGCAGACAACATCGTGATAGCAAAATGGTTAATAAGAAATATTGCATATCAGAACGGAATACTCGCTACGTTTGCACCAAAGATAGAAGAAGGATATGCAGGAAGCGGAATGCACTTCCATTTAAAACTTATAAAAGACGGCAAGAGTGTAATGGTAGATGAGAAGGGTGATTTAACAATTCACTCGAAAAAGCTTATCGGAGGTTTGTTAGGGTTTGCAGATTCATTAACGGCGTTCGGGAACACAGTACCATCTTCATATTTAAGGTTGGTTCCAAACATGGAAGCACCAACACAATTCTTCTGGAGCGATGCAAACAGAAAAGCAATGGTGAGAGTACCTCTCGGCTGGTCGAAGACGAGTAACCTTGCCGAGTTAGTAAACCCGGGAGAGAAGAGTGTACCGATGAAAATTGACAGTATGCAGACGATTGAACTTCGCGTACCTGACGGAAGTGCAAACGTACACCAGTTAGTAGCGGGAATTGCGATGGCGGCGGAATACGGATTCACACATTCAGAGGAGTCGTTAAAGTTAACAGAGAAGTTATACTTTAAAGGAAAGACAAAGGAAGAGAATCAGGATGTAGAATTCCCGAGTTTATCCACAACGTGTGCGGAATCAGCAGACATACTTGAGAAGAAAAGAGACCTTTATGAAAGAGAAGATATCTTCCCTGCGAGCGTGATTGATTATTCAATAAATCAGTTAAGGGCAGAAAACGACAGAGACATGCACAAAAATATTTCCGAGTTATACGGCAAAGGAAAGATAGTTGAGAAGAAGAGAATAATGCACAAGGACATACACAAACATTAATATAAGATAAGAAAAACCCCTCTTAAGAGGGGTTTTTTGTTTACAGGCTATTTTTTAAAATTTGTTTCATACTCTGTTTTCTTACCTTCGGCATCCAACCATACTTCACCCGGGACGAGACTCCTTACAAATTCATACAACTCTTTCAGGTCACTTTTAAATTCCTCTTTAGGAAATACAGGAGACTGAAAAACTCTCGGAGGCTGATCGAGGTCCGGATTTGAGTTAGTAATAATAATTCTTGCGTATTCAGTCGGGCCGCCGACAGGATGGTTGCTTTCAGAAACCTCATCTACATTACCTGAAGCAATTTTTGAATGACAGATTTTCTTACCAAGAAGTTTTAAGTCTTCAGGAGAAACCTTAAAGGTATAATTAAGCGGTGTATTCTCTCCATATCCGAGATGATAGTTTAAAGCACCTGCACCATCATTATTTATTGTAACCTCAAAACTGTAATGGTAAGGAGGAGGCAAGGGTCCTTTTGAATAAAAATACTGGCAGGAAGACCAGTCTGTATGTGTATTATCCTGAGACTTTGAGCAGGAAGTAATTACTGCAAGCATAAGCAATGTAAATAATAGATTCTTCATAATATTAATTTTCTAAAATTTATGTATTATATATAATACTATCAAAGCAATTTGAAGTTCCCCTGTTCTGTTCCGGGAAATAAAAAAGCCGGTATTAACCGGCTTATATATTAATGTTATGTTCTTGGTTTTCTGTTAGGTGGTCTTGAATGACCGCCTTCTCTTCTTTTAGGTCTTTCTTCTTCAGTACTTTCATCACCTTCTTTTTTAAGAAGTGCACGTCTGCTGAGTTTCAGCTTTCCGTTATCATCGATACCGAGAAGTTTAACCTGAATCTTATCACCCATCTTTAGAACGTCTGCAACGTTTGCTACTCTTACGACATCAATTTCAGAGATATGAAGAAGTCCTTCTTTACCCGGCATGATTTCAACAAAGGCACCAAATTCTTTAATACCTTTAACTACGCCGTCATAAATCTTACCAACTTCAGGAACTGCAGTTAATGCTCTAATCATATTGATTGCGATATCAGCATTCTCTTTATTGACTGCTGCGACAGTAACCTTACCCTCGTCATTAATATCAATCTCTGCTTTACTTTCAGCAATAATGCTTCTGATAGTTTTACCGCCAGGACCGATAACAAGACCTATCATATCGATAGGAACCTGAATTGAGAATAACTGCGGTGCATATTTGGAAAGTTCTTCTTTGCCCTGTGCAAGAGTATCATTCATAATTCCAAGAATATGAAGTCTTCCTGCTTTTGCCTGAATTAATGCCTGTTTCATAATATCGAAAGAAATACCCATAATTTTTATATCCATCTGGATTGCAGTGATACCTTCTGTAGTACCTGCAACTTTAAAATCCATATCGCCGAAGTGATCTTCTGAACCGAGTATATCGCTTAAGACAACAACTTGATCTTCTTCTTTAATGAGTCCCATTGCAATACCTGCGACAGGTCTTGTAAGTTTTACTCCACCATCCATAAGCGCAAGCGAGCCTGCACAAACAGTAGCCATTGAAGAAGAACCGTTTGATTCAAGTACATCGGAAACTATTCTGATTGTATATGGGAAATCAGTTTCAGAAGGAATCATTTTCTTTAAAGCGCGTTCTGCCAGATTACCGTGTCCGATTTCTCTTCTACCGGGTCCGGGTCTTCCGCCGACTTCACCAACGCTGAACGAAGGGAAGTTATAGTGCAGAAGTATTCTTTTGTTTCCTTCTTCTTTAATCAAGCCTTCAACTATCTGCTCGTCGCGTTTTGTACCGAGGGTCATTGTTGTCAAACTCTGTGTTTCACCTCTTGTAAAGAGAGCAGAACCGTGTGTTCTAGGCAGAATACCGATTTCACAAGTGATAGGTCTGATATCCGTAACGCCTCTTCCATCGAGTCTTATATGTTCATCGACAATCATTTTTCTCATATCAACCTGCTGAATATCGTGCATAACTTCTTCGAGTTTCTTTTCAGAATCAGGATATTTTTCTGCAAGAGCGGTTAATACTTTAAGTTTTAATTCTTTTGATTTTTTATGTCTGTCTTCTTTTGAAAGAATAGTTCTATCGAGACCTTTTATTTCTGCTTCATAGATTGTTTTGACATCGTTCATCATTTCAGTTCTGTCTTCAATCGGGTCGACAGTTCTCTTTTGTTTACCTGCTTCAGCGGCAAATTCCTTCTGGAAGTTGCAAAGTTCGATTATGTACTTATGAGCAAATTCAACAGCCGCCAGGAGGTCTTCTTCCGACATTTCTTTTGCTTCGCCTTCAACCATAACAATTGAGGTAAGAGTACCCGCAACGGTAACGTCAAAATCACCCTGCTCTAACTGATTAAAAGTAGGATTGACTATTAACTCACCATTAATTTTTGTTAACCTGACTTCTGCGATAGGTTCATGAAAAGGTATATCGGAAATCATCAATGCAGCTGATGCACCGACACATCCAATAACATCGGGATCATAATCACCGTCTGCCGAATAAACACTAACGTGAATTTGTGTTTCGCAAAAATATCCATCTTCAAACATAGGTCTTATAGGTCTATCAATAAGACGTGAGGATAGAATCTCTTTTTCAGAAGGCCTGCCTTCTCTTCTAAAGAATCCTCCGGGAATATTGCCTACTGCGGCTGTCTTTTCCCTGTAATCAACGGACAGAGGGAAAAAATCCTGTCCCACGTTCGCTTCTTCTTTTGCAACTACTGTACACAATACAACGTTATCGTCATAAGATGCCAACACTGCACCATTAGCCTGTTTTGCTAATCTTCCTGTTTCGAGCGTAAGTTTCCTTCCGCCGATCTCCATAGATTTTCTAAAAACCATCTTTGTCTTTCTTTTAAGTTTACTTTCTTAATTCTAAATCTTTCACGACCTGTCTGTAGCGCATTACGTCTTTGTTCTCGAGGTATTTAAGAAGTTTTCTTCTTTTTCCTACCATCTTCAAAAGACCGGTCTTTGAATGATTGTCTTTTTTGTGTTTACTAAAATGTTCTGCTGAAAGTTCATTTATTCTTTTTGTAAGAATTGCTACCTGAACCTCGGTTCTTCCGGAATCTTTTTCAGTCTTTCCGAATTTTGTTACAATTGCTTGTCTGTCTTCTTTTGTTAATCCCATTTTAATGAATTAATTATTTTATTAAATGTTTATTACACTCTTGTTTATCTTTATTCAGCTGGTTTACAAGTTCCTCAAGAGAGTTAAATTTCTTCTCGTCCCTGATGTATTCCTTTAAAACCACTTTAATTTTCTTTTCGTAAATATCCTTATCGAAATTAAAAATGTTAACCTCAATAAATATTTCATTTCCCGTAGACACTGTAGGGCGGTTTCCGATGTTCATCATTCCGGAATACTCACCATCTTCCAGTATCACCTTAACCAAATAGACTCCTTTACCCGGAATCAGTTTATGTTCATCAGAAACTTTCACGTTTGCAGTCGGGAATCCTATTGTACTTCCTCTTCTATCACCTGTAACGACTGTTCCTTCGAACGAATAATCATCTCCGAGAATCTCACGTGCACCTTCAACGTTACCGCTTATTAACAAATTTCTTATACCTGTGCTGTTAATCTTTGACTCACCTCTTAACTCTTCAACCTTGTACAAATCAAAACCAAACTTACCTGTCAGAGAATTCAGAGATTCAAAATTTCCTTCCCTGTTCTTTCCAAAAGAGTGGTCGAACCCCAGCACAAGATGTTCAAGCCCTATACCGTCGACCAGATACTTCTTCAGAAACTCTTCAGCGCTTGTAGTAGCGAAATCTTCAGTAAACTTCAGTACATAGACCACATCAACTCCAAGGCTCTGAAATATTTCCAGTTTCTCATCGATGGAAGAAAGAAGTTTAATCTCAGTGTTTCGGTTCCTTAAAATCAGCTGAGGATGCGGATCAAAAGTCACGACCACACTTCTGCACCCGAATTTATCCTTTAAATCATGCAACTTATCAATAACAACACGATGCCCTTTATGGACACCGTCAAAGGTTCCTACCGTAACAACACTATGCTTATCGTAATTACTCTTGTCTAAGTTTCTTAATATCTTCATTAAATACAAATACCGGAAGAGAGTACAAATACGCTCTTCCGACACATAATTTTTCTTTTTAGATTAAAGATTTCAATGTTTCGAGAATCGCATCAAAATTCGGAAGTTCTCCTGCGTTTTCAAGAACTTCTGCATAAGCAATATTACCTTCTTTATTTACAACAAACGCTGCACGCTTTGATACACCATTCATTCCAAGCACAAAACCGCCGTCGTCATACTTTGTTCCGTAAGCACTTGAAACGGTTGTATTAAAATCACTTAAAAGCGGGATTGTAATTCCGTTTGCTTTAGCCCATGCTTCCTGAGTAAAAATCGAATCTACGCTAATACCGAGTACAACTGCGTCCATTGCTGAATATTTTTCAAAACCTTCAGAAACAGAGCACATTTCTGTAGTACAAACACCTGTATATGAAAGCGGATAGAATAAAATCACTACATTTTTACCTTTATAATCCGCAAGCCCAAATTCTTTTGGTTCACCGGTAGTATTTTTTGAAAACAATTTAAAATCCGGTGCTAAATCTCCAATTTTCAAAGACATAATTAATATTCCTTTCTTATTATAGTTTAATGTTATCCTGGATATAGAATAACTATAAATATAAACAAATCAAAATGCATTAACAATCCGAAGAAATATCTTAAAACGAAGAAATGTGCAGCACTAAATATCAAAATAATGGGAAAAACAACGATAAATTGCTTATTCTGAGCAAAAATGAGCTTTTAATGAGCGGTTTTAAAAAAACCCTTACAAGAAAATGATTTCAGATTAGGTACAATGAAGCAGAACTCTTCCCGAAAGAGGGAATTCTGAGGGATAGTTGTATAAATCAGGCTTTTTAATATACATTAACGCATAACAAATCAACACGAAAATAAATCCAGATTCAACCTTCATTACTTACTTGTTTATTAAAATCAACTTGAATAAATTTTGTAAAATTAAAAACATAAAAGGAGTTTTAATGAGAAGTAGAAAAGTAATAATGTTAGCAATTGTGTTTTTGGTGTCGCTTGGAGTGTATTCCTGCGGAACAGAAAAAGACAAAGTGGTAAAATATCTTACTAAAATTAAAGATTACGTAAATTCCCCAGAATATAAAACCGCAGGAATGTCTTTTGTAGACGCGAGTATTTCTACATCTCCTACCGGTGAGAAATCGTTTGACGAGAACAAACTGAACGAAGCAATTTCAGGTTTAATAGAGAAAAAGGATTTGGAAATCTGCAGTTCAGTCGGTTTTAAAGACAGACAGGAGGCAGCTACACTTGTAAACAAATATATGGCAGAAGCTGACGTGAAAGCAATCATTGAGGCAATTGACAAAGGAATGAATGAATTAGCAGTTGAGTTTCAGAAAGAAGCGATGGCAAAGGCAAACATTACAATACCTCCTTCACAGATGCCTCCGGGACACGATAATATACAAATGCCTCCGGGACACGAAAACATGAAAACTCCAGAAGATAAGTTAGAACCTAACAAGACGGAGAAAAAAGAAGAAAAGAAAACCGACAAGAAATAGGGATTTATAATTTCAGAGTGCCGGTGTAACAACCGGCACTTTAAAATTCATTTATCAGTCCGAAATGAATCTTTCCATCCAGGATTCCATCGTCCTTACCGATAGCATAATTTACACCAATAACCCCTATAGCTGTTTCAATCCTTATACCTAAACCATAACCAAAAATAAAACCTTCCTGTTTGGGAATGCTGTTCAGAATATCTTCGGGTCTGTAATAATAACCGGGATCAAAGAAAGCAGAGGCAAAACTCTTTCGTGAGAAGGAATATCTCATTTCGATAGTACCATAAGTAAACCTTGAAGCACGGAACTGCTCTTCCCTGTAACCGCGGACATTCTTTATTCCTCCAACCTTGTAATAGTCGGCATCTTCAAGCCTGTCAGAAACAACCTGCCCCGCAAAAAATCTGACCAGTAATGACTGTCTTTTGAAAAACGAAAAGAATACATCGACATCCATTGAATACCTTTGCAGGGAGAAAGACTGGTCTGCAGAATTTAAAGAACCCTGTCTGTTATAGATTTTCTTATCACCATAAATATAGTTAGCCTTGTACAGAATACCTTTATCAGGAATAAAGATATTATTACGGCTATCGAACCTGATTTCGGTACCTGCGTAGAGAACTCTTGAATCAGCGACCTTAAAAATCACGAGTGAGTCATCCGGGGGAATTATTCTGTCAAACCCAACAGAGAATCCGAAAGTAAACTTATCAGTCAGAAGAATATCACCTTTAGCATCAAACTTTCTTCTTGTATAACTTGAATCCTGCAATCTCTGTAAAAACCCTCCACCAACGTTCAGAGGCAGTCCGAAGAAGTATGGTTCACTGTACTTAAGTTCCAGTTCCTGAATTGATTTTGTTTCCTGCTGCCAGCGTGCATCAAGGCGGCGGGCAGTTCCGAACAGATTCCTGAACGAAAGGTTTATCAATCCCGTAAAATAACCGTTTTCCTTATCGTTAGCAGGCGGAACATAACCAATGATTCCGTCAAAAGTATTAGTGTTTCCTTCTTTAACCTTTACAAGCAATCCCGATTCATTCTTATTCGTTAAAGTATAAACCATCGGAGTTTCAACTACCTCGAAAATATTAAGTCGCTCAAGCCTGAACTTCATATTCTGGAGATCTTCGCGTGTAACTGTTTTATCCTCGTTAATTTTTAATTCACGGAGTATAACCTTATCCTTAGTATCCTCGTTACCCTTAATCCTGACATTGTTAATCTTTACTTTCGATTCTTCTTTTACAGAAATCCTTAAACGAATTTTAGGAGAAGTGTTTTCATCATAGACCGATATATCATCAATAAACACCTTAGTAAACAGGCTTCCGTGTTTTTCATATTCGTTTAGTAATTCCTTTACGTCACCATTCAGTGTATTATTATCAAGAACATCACCCACTTTAGTATCAAACTTCTTCAGAATATCATTAGCGGTAAATGTTCTGTTGCCCGTGATTATAATCTCACCGAGTTTTACCTGTTTTCCTTCGTCTATAGTGATGTTTATATCGACAAACGAGGAATCGTTATTGTAAACAGTTTTAGCGTTTGTAATTCTGGCATAAAGGAATCCATAGTCACGGTATTTTGAACGAAGGGATTTTAGGTCTGTATTAAACTGTTCGGTAAGAAATTGTTTATCCACTTTAAGAACCATTGAGTTCTTAAGTTCGTTATCGCTGAAGAAAGAATTACCCTGAAAAGCAACAGAGCCGACCAATGTCTGTGCGTAAAGGTTTGAAGAACACACAAAAAGCACTAAGGCAATAAAATGCTTAATGAATAAAGATGCACCTGATATTTTATGACGATTCAAAGCAATATAAATGACATTACTTTTCAGCAACGACAACTACGCCCGTTCCGGTTTCGTTATCAGTCTTTGTATCCAGCCACATAAGCAGCAATACAAACCAGAGCGTAAAGAAATAATAAAACGGTAAAATCAAAATAAGTATTTTCGAGACGCCGGCAATAAGAATCGGGTACTTTATACCGAACCTCCAGGAGATAGTACCGTATTTCCCGTAAGCATATTTGAAATGTGTAACTGTAAGACCTGCTCTTTCAATCTTTGCCGTTATATCCTCTTTTGAGTATCCGTTTCTTGCATGTTCTTCGATAAAACTTTCTTCATCTTCATCGTGTGCATCGCTGCCACCTAAATCGGACGGAGTGTTTATTAACAACTTGCCGCCTTTCTTCAGGGCGTTTGCAAAATTCTTCAGTACGAGTTCGTCCTCGACAATATGTTCCATAACATCAACGTTCAGTATAAAATCAAACTCATTATTATAATTAATTTTTGTGAGGTCTGCGACTTCAAACTTAACATTCTTAAACCCGCGGTTTTCAAAGAAGAAGTTACAGTCTTCAACCTGTTCATCTTTCACATCAACGCCCAGTATATCAGAGCCCTTGAACCACTTAGTCATAAAATAAGTATACTGTCCGAAACCCATCCCCGCATCGAATATTCTGAGTGATTTGGGAGCAGGATATAGGGATTTTACCATATTCCTGACGTGCCAAGAACGCAGGAACATCAGATCAAGAATCCTGTAGAACAATCTTCTCATAAATACGTTTCTTGCAACAATGTTTCCGAACGTCTTTTTTATTGGATCGTATTTCATAGTCAATTTATAATTTTATGTTTTTTATTCTAAAACAGTTTTATTCCCTGCAGCGTACAGCAGCTTATTTTTTTGCCATACTCATAATATTACGGACAAAAACCTCCCAGGAATACTTTAACTTTTCGGTTTTCACATTCCCGGAGAATTTCTCTTCAAGATTTTCAATGTAGAATCTGTTTACAGCCTCTGCAATAGCATTAACATCACCCGGGTTAATTATAATTCCGGTCTTATCATTAATTACCACCTCAGAAAGTCCGCCGACATCTGTAACCACGGCAGGTTTATCATAATAATACGCAATCTGAACGATGCCGCTTTGAGTTGCATCTGTATAAGGCAGAACGAGAGCATCACAGGCAGAGAAAAAATACCTAACCTTTTCATCCGGCAGAAAATCAGAAAGCAGAATGATATTATTCTCAAGTCCGAGTTCCTTAATTTTATCAGTGTACGGTTTCCCGTCATCATAAAACTCGCCTGCAATTAAAAGTTTTACGTTGTTACTCTTCAGAATTTCCGGCATTGCCTCAATTAAATACATAAGGCCTTTATACTTTCTTATAAACCCAAAGAACAAAATCACTTTATCAGTATCAAACTTTAAATTATAATTATCCTCAATATATTTCCTTGCATCAGCTTTATCAAGTTTCTCTCCGAATGTATTATAAAGCGGATGAGGAGACAGTTTATACGGTTTATTCTTTTTATTGAATAGTGCCAGATCCTTTTCCACGGTTTTCGACTGAACGATAAAATAATTTACCATAGAGAAAACAAGCCGTGTCAAAGTTAAGTCTCCGAATCTCTTTTCGTGAGGAATTACATTGTCACAGATAGTAAGCACCTTAGTGCCCGTAAACAATTTAACAAAGAAAGAAATCGTAAAAAGGCACGGAGCAAAAAACGGAATCCAGTATTTATAGATTAGCAAGTCAGGTTTTTCTTTCCTGATTTTAAGAGCTGTAAAAAACCAGTTAAACGGATTTATGGAATCAACTGCTATTACATTCCTGTCGTCAGGTATTTTAAAGGCCGGTTCTCCTGTTTCGAATTGTGTTTTTCCCGGAAAGAGAAATTCAGGATATTGCCGTTTGAACGAATATATCTTTACATCATTTTCTGCGGAAAGATACTTATACAATATTGAATTATACTGCGCAATACCGCCTCTCATCGGATACGCCGTTCCTATTATTACTATCTTCATTTAAGGGTTATAATAGTTTAACGGCTGAATTATAAACATCTTCAGGGAACAGATGGTCCATGCATTTATAATCAGTGTTCACACACTTAGGACTGAAATAACATTTACATTCTTTCTGTGGCTGGATTATTTCACCGTTACCGTACAGTTCATACTCATTCGGGTTGAAAATATTATTCATCAGTAAAAGTTTCTTGTCGAGTCCGATGGCGATATGCATAGTCATAGTGACCTGAGTAATAATCAGTTCGCATTTATTTACGAGGTTAAGGAAGACTTTAAGCGGAAAATGTCCGAAATACTTCGCGTTAGATTTTTCAGCATAAAGTTTATTCTTTTCATCTTCCTGTTTTCCGCCAAGAAGTATTACTTCATATCCGTTATCAGTAAGAGTATTAATTAACATTATCCAGTTATCGTCACTCCACAGCCTTGACGTCCATCTTTCACCGCATCCCGTGTTAAGTCCGACAACTTTTTTCCCTGTATCTATACCCCATTTCATATCATATTTATAATCGAGTTCAAGTATGTACTTTTCATTATTAAACTTATGTCCGCAAATCTCAAAAATCTCCGTCAGGTAGCTTTTCTTATTCCCCTTCGAAAGATTATCAAAAACGCCTGTAAGAAATTTGTGTTCGGCAAGTTTATTTACAGGAGAACACAGTCCGTCTTTAATAGTAAAGCCGAAGTATTTCTTTGATTTCAGAACACTCATCAGGCTTATTGCTTCCCTGTCCTTATCGAGATTTATAACAACGTCGAATTCAATTTCTTTCAGGTACATAACACTCGTGAAATCACACTTTAAGACCACATCTGCGCTGTATTCGGAATTAACCGGAACGAGTTCGGGAGTATAAGTCAGCCAGTATATTTTGCTATTGGGATATTCGTTTTTAATCGGGTTCAAAAGCGGGGTTGTGCGAATCACATCGCCTGCTGCACCAAGTTTAATAATAAGTATTTTTGAATCAGTATTCTTATAGAATTCACATTTATCACAAGTAACTCCAAATTGTTTATTTTGTCTGCAGGGAACATCTCCCCTGAAGTACCTGCAATCTGTTTTTAAATCAGATAATTTAAGCATAAATCTTCTTAAAATAGTTAAAAATATATAGTTTCGATAGATTGTTTCAAATATAGAATTATTATGTTTTAAAAGTAATTCATTTAGGTTCTGACACGGAAGTAGCCGCTGTTTCCGTCAGTATTTCAGAATAAAAGGGAAAAAGTGCTTTACCAGAAATAGAAATTTTTAAACTGAGCAGTTTTATCCCTCGCTCAGAAATTTCTTTGCGAGTAAAACATCTTCTTCGCTGCCGATGATTAAAGGCGTACGCTGATGAAGGTTTTCGGGATGTATCTCAAGTATCCTGTTTTTACCATCAATAGCCAGACCACCTGCCTGCTCAATGAGGAATGCCAGAGGATTTGCCTCATACATAAGTCTGAGTTTTCCGTTTTTATTCTTTCCGTCAGCAGGATATAAAAATATTCCGCCGTATAAAAGATTTCTGTGAAAATCCGCCACAAGAGAACCAACATACCTTGAAGAATAAGGTCTGCCTGTTTCCTTATCAGGTTGTTTAAGGAAATCAATATAGTTCTGCATTCCTTTAGACCAGTTTGCATTGTTACCCTCATTCACGGAATACGTCGTAGATTTTTTGGGAATTTTCATATTGCTGTAAGAAATAAAGAACTCTCCTATCGAAGGATCGAGCGTAAATCCATGAACTCCTCTGCCCGCGGTATAGACCATTATTGTGCTTGAGCCATAGACCACATATCCTGCCGCCACCTGTTTATATCCATGCTGCAAACAATCTTCCATAGTGCCAGGACCGCTTAAAGAAATTCTTTTATAGATAGAGAATATTGTACCGATAGAAATATTAGCGTCAATGTTTGAAGAACCATCAAGGGGGTCAAAATGAACTATATACTTATGAGAATAATCGGAATACACTTCATCGATAGGAACGAAAGTTTCTTCTTCTTCAGAACACAAAGCACAGGCATGCCCGCCGACCCTCATTATATTTTTAAGGGTTTCGTTCGCATAAACATCCAGTTTCTTAACTTCCTCACCCTGAACATTTTCGTCACCTGTAAGTCCGAGAATATCAACAAGGCCCGCCCTGTTGACTTCAAGAGATACAACTTTACAGGCAAGAGCAATATCTGTAAGCAAATCCGAAAGTTGTCCTGTGGCTTCCGGTATTTTTCTCTCCTCTTCAATAATATGCCTGTATAATGTAGTAAGTCTGTTAATCATTTTAATCTCCCTTCATTTATATTAAAACAGAAATGGCATCTTTAATTTTCTCAATACCAATTATTTCGATTTTGTATTTCTTAATGTTTAAATGTTTCAGATTATTCTTTGGTAATATAATTTTCTTAAAGCCAAGTTTTTCTGCTTCGTTAATTCTCTTTTCAATGTTTGAAATAGTCCTGATTTCCCCTGCCAGTCCAACTTCACCAATTATAACTGTTTCAGAATCCACAGGAATATCTTTTGCAGAAGAGTATATACTCATTGCAGCGGCAAGGTCAACTGCTGTTTCATCAATCTTCACACCACCTGCAATGTTTAAGAATACATCGTGCTTGTTTAAAAACAAACCGAGTTTCTTTTCAAGAACTGCATTCAGAATACTAAGTCTTTTATAATCAAAGCCCATAGCTGTTCTTTGAGGAACCCCATAAGACGAAGAAGAAACAAGTGCCTGAACCTCAATCAGAATCGGGCGTGTACCTTCTATTGCAGATGATATAACGCATCCCGATGCACCATAATTCCTCTGCGAGAGGAACACCTCGCTGGGGTTTGTGACTTCCTTCAGTCCTTTTTCGGTCATTTCAAAGATACCAATCTCGTTAGTAGAACCGAAGCGGTTTTTCATTCCGCGAAGCATTCTGTAGAAATGAGTACGTTCTCCTTCAAACTGAAGAACAACATCCACCATATGTTCGATTACTTTCGGACCTGCGATGGTTCCGTCTTTAGTAATATGTCCAACAAGGAAGATAGGGATGTTTGTAGTCTTTGCAATCTTTATCAGATAAGAAGTAGATTCTCTTAACTGAGAAATCGTCCCAGGAGAACTTTCAAGTTCAGGAAGAAAGACAGTCTGGATTGAATCGACCACAACGAAATCAGGTTTCTCTATTTCAACTGCAGAAGCTATAGTATCAAGGTTTGTTTCAGGCAGCACATAAAAGTTATTTACCTTAACTCCAAGTCTGTCTGCTCTCATTTTAATCTGCGAGGGTGATTCCTCACCGCTGACGTATAAAAACTTTTTATCGCTTAAATTGCCTGCAATCTGAAGCATCAGTGTTGACTTGCCTATTCCAGGGTCACCGCCAATAAGAATTACCGAGCCATTTACAATACCTCCACCAAGGACCCTGTCGAGTTCACTTATTTTTGTCGGTGTTCTGTTCCCGTTCTGTTCGTGAATAATATCATCAAGTGTCTGAATACTTGCTTTAACGCTCTTATCCGACGCCACTTTATTTGATTTCACTTTACGCGACTCAGTAAGTGTTTCTTCAAAAGTATTCCACTGTTCACACGAAGGACATTTTCCGGTCCATCGCGGAGAAGCATAACCGCAATTCTGACAGACAAAATTTGTTTTAGTCTTAGAGGACATTGATTTTAATTTAGAAGAAAGTATTGTTTCGTAATCTTTTTTAAAAGGGAAATATAATGATAAATTACAAAAATATGGTTAAAAGAATTTTAACCCTATTTTCAATATATATAAAATATTAAGTACCTTAGGACATTTGTCGTTGTAGAGTAGGACAAGGACGCAGTACATATATTAAAGCCTGTTTTCCTTGAACCCTCGTCAAACCGTACGTGAGGTTTTCCCTCATACGGCTTTCCTA
>Ga0194056_10000339_pt1 | contig 25153 bp, 15 predicted proteins | sample SepL4413m_MetaG_FD_155458 | JGI IMG/M metagenome (GOLD analysis project Ga0194056, IMG submission 155458) | Anoxic zone freshwater microbial communities from boreal shield lake in IISD Experimental Lakes Area, Ontario, Canada - Sep2016-L442-13m | ecosystem: Environmental > Aquatic > Freshwater... | reverse complement strand
ATATTGGTTATTGCACTCAGTGCGGGAAATCTGATAATTTTGTATTCGGCGTTATTCAGGATGAACGCGTATATCGCGAGCGGCGGACTTTCAGTAAAAAGACTTCTCACGATGTGGTTTATGGTTCTGATTGCGTTGGCGCTGGTTGGTCTTATTGTGAAGTGTTTTGTGCCGAAAATGGGTCTCATGCAGTATCTGGCGGGAATTGCAGTGGTTGGCGTCTGCGTGCTGAATCTTATCAACATAGACCGCACAGTAGTTCAGTATGATATCAATAAATACCTAAATTCTGGAGGTGCTTACCATCTTGATCTGGATTATTTCTGGGATATGAGCCCGACAATCCTGCCTGACTTAAAGGAGCTCAGACCGAAACTTCTCGATTCTGGTTCGAAAAAAGATCTTGACAAGCTCATTATTGATTTAGAAAGAACGAAATATTGGAACTTAATGTCGAGAAACATCTTTAATTTTACACTGAATTAGTGATACAATATTGAAAAAAACGAGGTGGCACATATGGAAAGTAATTTATTGAGCAGGATTATGGAAAAACTGAGTTTGGTAATTTTGATTTTTGGAGTGCTTATTACAGCGACGTTGCCGATAGGTGTCGGATGGCTCTTGAGGTGGTGGGACGGGCAAGTTATTGACTGGCGCTATCGCAATTTGCTGTTTGTGCTGTTTCCTGTTGGAATACTTGCACTAATTGCAGTTTGGAATATGTTTTCGCTGATGCGAAACGTAAATCGGCAGCAGCCGTTCATTATGGATAACGCAAAGCGAATCAAGCGAATTGCGGCAATTTGTACCGCTGAATCAATCATCTTTTGTGCAGCGATATTTTTGCTCCAATCACCGACGATGATTATTGTAGCGATTGCGTTTGCAATCTTCTCGTGTTATTTGTTCGTGATGGGGAAACTTTTCAAGCAAGCTGTTTTATTCAAAGAAGAAAACGACCTGACGGTATAGAGGAGGGGTTGAAATGTCAATAATCGTAAACATAGATATCATGATGGCTAGACGGAAAATGGGGGCGACCGACCTGGCTGATCGAATCGGAATCACGCCGTCCAATCTCTCGATTCTGAAGAACGACAAGGCAAAGGCAATCCGCTTCGCAACGCTTGAAGCTTTGTGTAAGGCGCTTGACTGTCAACCTGGAGATTTGCTGGAATACAAGCCAGAGGAATGATGCAATTTACTCGAAATAATTAACTGTTTCATCATAATCAAGCGCATTTTTACCGATATTGGACAAGACCAGTTCGGTGTCACTGCCATCAATAATTCCATCAAGATTTAAATCTGAGTTAGAAGAATAATTTGAATCACCATATGACTGACCGATCCTGAAAAATTGATTTTCGGAGTCTGAACCGTCAATAATTCCGTCTGAAAAAATATCACCAGCAAGCAAAATCTTTTCCCCAAGGGAAACATTCGAAGCACTCACCGTGAACGCTATGTATCTTGTCAAATATCCTGTTCTCGACAATTTCAGAACATAATGCCCATTGATTTGAGGCGGCAGTTGTCCGACTTTTGAATCAGGGTTAATTGATGACGTTCCAATTATATTTGTCGAGAGATATGAAGTTTTTAAAGTAATGTGAGTTAATCCAACTTCATTTAATAACTCATCATATTCGGGGTCTCCGGACATGACTGTGTTTGCGGCTGAAATGCAATTAATAGAAATTAAATACTTTTGAGGAGTCGGAGAAGGTGATGGAGTCGGAGTTGATGAAGGCTCAACTGTCGGCGTGGGGGTCGGAGTCGGAGTCGGAGTCGGAGTAGGTGTAGGAGTTGGAGTTGGAGTTGGAGTTGGAGTAGGCGTAGGTGTTGGTGTTGGCGTTGGCGTTGGGGTTGGTGTCGGAGTAGGTGTAGGAGTTGGAGTAGGTGTCGGTGTTGCGACAGGAGTCGGCGTAGGAGAATTAACTCCATTGATTAGAACTTGAATTTTTGCTTCGCTATCAACATCCGAAGATTGTACATTAGAGACTGCAGATTTGTAATCGTTCAGCTTTTCTTCAATAGTATTTATTAACCCCAAATTTGAAAACTTGCTAATAGTTAAGGACGAGGCGTCGTGACTGGTCGCATAGCTTTTAATTGTTGCGACATCATTATTCAACTGGGTCATCTTAGTTTCTGCGTCCAAAAATTTTGAAAAGTTAGTGATTGAAGATTGACCCGCACTCGAGAGTGCATTGTAAGATGCTCTAATTTCATCGATAAGAGGTTTGTTTGTAAGCGACAACACAGGTGGAGAAGTTAGAGATCCGCGTGCATTATAAGCGAACGAAAATAATCCAACGCTCTCGTACATTCCAGTCTGTCCCTTTAGACGCAAGGTAATAGTTTTGATGCTGGAAAGTGTTGGCGACGTGCCAACCAAAGGGGTGAACTGGTTGAAATCGATTCGGATTCTCTGAAATCCTGTGCGATTTTCCAAGTAGGAACTTCCCAAATAGAAATAGAAATAGCTTCCAGAGTTAGTCGCCAAGTCAATTCTGAAACTGCGGATGCTGGCAAGCGGGTTCGCATCGTAAAGCCACACAAGCATTTCAATGTTGGTTAATCGGGATAAGTTCAAAGGCTGAACAAATGATTTGCTGACTGTCATGACAGTGTCACCGCCCGTTACGGAAGTGAATTTGATTGGATGAGCACCAAGATAGTTGACGCTTGGATCTTTTACGACAGGGCTGGCATTAGCGACTTGATTCAATTCGCCTACATCAGCATTAATGAGCGGGATGCCAGGGTAACTAGTTGGAATAGTTTCGATTAAACCAATTATTCGAGGAATTTCCAACGTCTCAATTGCAACTTCAGCGGGTTGAAGTACGGAGTAATTCAAAATGCGCGATTTCAAATAATTCGGCAATGCGTTGTATTTTGTTCTCGAAAGCACCACATTTGGTTTGTCTGAAAGCGTTATGTTTGCGGGAGCAGGAAGCGATGAAATTAGTGCAGTTAAATCATTAACCGCTAAGTTTTCAATTAAAATCATTTCATTCTCAGAATCGAGTAATTTGCTGTAATTATCTACGAGCAACTTTTGAGCATCAGTTAAAACATCGTAACTTGAACGAGCGAGTACAATCGAAGATTTATCTGAGAGCGTAAGGTTTGCAAGTGTCGGTATTGACGAAATCAGTGCTACCGTCGTTTGTATGATTTCTAAATTGGCAAGTACGGTTTCGTCATTTTGGAGCACAGAATAGTTTGTAACTTGCGGTTTTAAATAATCTGATAAAGCATTGTACTTCGCACGAGCAATCTCAACTAAGTAGAGGTCCGAAAGTGTAATAACTTCATCGTCTGGCAGTCCTAAAATTGCTGAAATAACTTCATTTACAGCAGAGGTTTCAAGAAGTGTCATTTTTGCTTCGCAATTTAATAGCAAATCATAGTTAGTAACTAAAGGTTTTTGAGCTTCTGTAAGCAAACTGTAATTAGTACGGGCAGAATTTAAAAGAGTCTTATCATTGAGAGTCAAGGAATCAGTATTAGGCAATGCTGCAATTTCCGATATCAACTTCGGTAAAGCCTCATCTTGCAACTGAGCAATTTTTGCTTCAGCATCAGCGAGAGCAGAGTAATTTGTGACTAAAAGTTTGTCATCAGGAGAAAGTGCGTTATAGGCTGCACGAATTCCGGCAATTCCAATTTTGCTTGAAAGAAGAAGGGTCGTTCCATTTTTGAGTTCGTCGTACCATTGGCTCATCGTTGCTACTTCGACTCCAGTAGATTTCAAGTACTGTACCACTTGCGTTAACATCGAAACTTTGGTTTTAATTATATTTGTGACGTCATTTGGAGGTGTGTTCATTTGGCTGTCTAAGGAAACACGGTGCATCATTATAGCCAACGTCTGGCCACCGGAAATCGCCGAATCAATTTTTGCTTTTATATCATTTGCAGTACCGTCACCGAAAGTAGTATTAGGGCCGATGTAGTGTTGCATTAACTTATATACATCGGTCGGTGGGGATACATTAAAACCTATTCGCGTCGTTCTTGCAGAAACACACCCAATTGCCTTAATGTAAGGAATTAAGTTATCATCGAAACTTCCATCTGGATAACAGATAAATCGGGCACTTCGCGCATAACCCATTGCAAGTAAGTATTCTTGGCAAATTCTAAAACTGTTGCCCATATAGGCAGCATCAGCGCCGGGTGTTACCAAATAGTTTTCGTGTTTATGACTGTGATTTGAGACATCCCAGCCAGCATTATATAGGATATCTAGTGTGGGTTTTCTCATGTAATTTGGGTCGGTGCTTTGTGCAAAGTCACTGACAACATAGGTCACACCTTTAAAACCCTGGGCCTCAAGTATTGGGAAAGCGTTATCATAATTGTCCTGCCAACCATCATCGAAGGTCAGGATGACCTTTGTCTTGCTTCGCGCATTATATGTGACATCAAACACCCCAAGACTTTCTACGGTGCCCGTAACACCCGTCATTCGGATGTTAAACTTCGTTATATTAGTAATGTCAGGATTTCCGTACTTTTTGAATTGAGAAAAATTATAACGGATTCGACTTGCTCCAGGGTTACCTTTCCAGGAAGAGGTGTCGACATATAGGTAGAAAAAATTGTTCGAATTTGTAGTCAAGTCAATTCGAAAGTCTTTCAAATTTGATTCTGGAAGAGTCTCGTAAAACCAGACAAGGAGCTCTACATTTGTGAGCGACGAAAGATCCCTTGGTTGCGCAAAAATCTTTCCAAACTCAGTTGCAGTGGTATTTCCACCAGTAGCAGAAGTAACTTTAAGAGGATGAGCACCTTCGTAAGTAACGCTTGTGTCATTCAAAAAAGAAGCAACATTTAGAGTGGAAGTAATTTCCGAAGCATTGCCTTTCATTAGTGGAAGGCCAAGATAGTCTTTTGGCAAGGAATTGATTTGAGCAATCACATCATTGACACTTTGTGAATCGGCGAAGACAATTGAGACAGGGTTAAAAAGAGCGTTTACTGCGAAAACGCAAACAAATAATAAAAGCATTATTTTCTTCGAAATAGTTCCGCATCTCTTCATTTGCAAACTCCTTAAAATCAAATGCCTATTTATATTTTACCATATAAAGCGGCGTTTGCAACATTGTGAAATGTGATATTATAACACTAGTGAGGTTGAATATGAAAATAGGCTATGCTTGTCAAGTAATCGGTATTTTAAATGCTCAGCAAAAAAGTTGCATACAAAAAAATGCAACTGATTCAAAACTGCGCGAACTTATTTCGTCAAATTTGAATGTGCTTGATACAATTATTGATTACAATTTTAAGAACGGAATTAAACTTTTTAGAATTAGTTCTGATTTGATTCCTTTCGGCTCAAGCCAAGCTAACAAGTTAAATTGGTGGGAGGAATTTGGAGATGAATTCGCCCGAATTGGAACTAAAATTAAGAGATATAAGATGAGAGTGTCCATGCACCCGGGACAATATACTGTGTTAAACTCTACAAATCCAGACGTTGTCTCGCGTGCGGTAGAAGATTTGCGTTATCATGCACGCGTTCTTGACTGTTTGCAGTTAGGACAGAGTCACAAAATCGTGTTGCATATCGGAGGAGTTTACGGTGATAAGATTTCAGCCATCAGTTGCTTCGAAAAGAGTTTTTTGTCACTGCCAAGCAAAATTAAGAGAAGAATTGTAATCGAGAATGATGATATCTCTTATTCGATTTCTGAAGTATTAGATATTGGAACCAGACTTGGAATTCCTGTGGTATTTGATAATTTGCATAACTTTAAAAATCCCAGTGAGATTAAAAAAAATGAAGTTGATTGGATAAATACTTGTAAAAGCACCTGGAAAAGTGAGGACGGAGACCAAAAGATTCATTATTCTCAACAAGATCCAGCTAAGCGTGCGGGTTCCCATTCTAAAACTATTCGTATCAACGAATTTTTGGAGTTTTTCTCTAGACTTAGTCGTACGGATTTGGACATAATGCTGGAAGTTAAAGACAAAAACCTGTCTGCAATTAAATGTATAAATTGCACGACAGAAGCTCGAAAAATCACTGCACTTGAGAATGAATGGGCAAAATATAAATATTCAGTCCTGGAACGTAGTCATAAAAACTACGTAGAAATCAGAAAAATCCTTAAAGACAAAGAAAAATATCCTGCAATTTTGTTCTACAATATGATAGAATTGACTCTAGAAAATGAAATTACGATTGGTGGAGCTGTGAATACAGCTCAGCATGTCTGGGGTTATTTTAAGAAAATAGCTACAAAAAATGAACACGACGTATTTCTTAAAAGAATTACACAACTCAAAGACGGAAACATTCAGATCCATACAGTAAAGAATTATTTATTGAAATTAACTGTAAAATATCAGGAGAAATATCTTTTGGAATCGCTTTATTTTGATTAAAGACAAAATAATTCAAACGAGAGATTGGGTGAATTTATGTATAACATCATTGAAGTAATTATTGGATTAGTTGCATGTATTTTAATTTTTTATCATAGACCAATACTTTTTAATGAAACAAATAACGCTAGTAAAAAGAGAATTTCTGTCATAATTCCTGCCCGTAATGAAGAAGAGAACCTGGAGAATTTGATTCATGATTTGAAAGTTCAGACTCGAAAAGTTGATGAAATTATTTGCATTGATGATCATTCAGATGACAAAACGGCAATAATTGCTCAAAAACACGCGGACATATTTATTTCTGTTGATGAAATTCAACAGGGCTGGACCGGAAAGAACTGGGCTTGTAATCTTGGAGTAGAGGCAGCAACCGGAGATGTCTTTATTTTTCTAGATGCTGATTTGAGGCTGCATCCAAATGCAATTGCCAAACTAGAAAGCACCTTTGATGCATCACATTGCACTATTTCCGTAGAACCATTTCATAAAATAAAAAATTGGTATGAGTATTTTTCGTATTTTTTTAATCTTATTCAAATTTGTGCAAATGGCGTTGGTTGGCCTTTTTGGAGTAAAAATATCGGACTATTTGGTCCGGTAATTATGATTTCTCGAGAAGACTATATGTTTATCGGAGGACATGAAAGTGTCAAAAATAGCATTGTGGAAGATGTTTCGCTTGGCGAAGAAATGAGAAATCATGGACTGAAGTTTAAGCTTTTTCTTGGAGGAAACGATATCAGTTTTCGAATGTATTCAAACGGTGTAGGTGAACTTATTGAGGGATGGACAAAGAACATGGCGAGTGGCGCAATGAAAACCCCTTTGCTATTATTAATAATGGTAGTGCTGTGGTTTGGAGCAATTACTTCTGTATTTGTAAACCTTATTCGATCGATAATTGACTTTAATTTATTTGCGATTTCTGTGTATGCCGCATTATATTTTTTTACTGCAATACTGCTGTGGTCGATTTCAAGAAAGATTGGTGGTTTTAAATTTAGAGGAGTGTTGGTTTACCCAATTTTACTTCTAGCGTGCTTTGTGGTTTTCATCATTTCAATGTTTAAAAGATATATCTTTAAAGAAACCTCTTGGAAAGGCAGAAAAATTGAATTGGGGGGTAAAAAATAATGCAAATAATTTTCTTGCCAGTTGAATGGAGTATCGCGCTTTGCTTTATTTTATGGCCAGTTTTGCAAATTTCAATTTCGACAATCTGTTTATTTGTGCCAGATACTTTTTATAAAAAGGACATTTTTCTTTTTAGAACGTTAAAATGGGAAAGAAAAGGCAAATTTTATGACACTATTTTTAAAATTCGAAAGTGGAAGCGCTTTTTGCCTGACGGTGCAGCGATTGTAAAGAGCGGATTTCAGAAGAAACATTTAGAACAAATGTCTTCAGAATACATTAAAAAGTATCTTGTGGAATCTCGTCGAGCTGAACTGGGACATTGGCTTGCAATTCTTCCTTTTTGGATCTTTGGACTGTTTACTCCCTTTCCAGTCATAATCTATATGTTTTTGTATGCAATCATTATCAACTTGCCATGCATATTAGCTCAAAGGTATAATAGACCTAGATTTTTAGAAGTGTTAAAGAAAATTGAGGAGCGTGAATAAATTGCTGACAAATAGACAAATTGAGATTGCAAGAGAGAAGACGATTGAAGCTCTTGAGAAGGCAAGAATAATTTTAACTGACGAAGAGAAAGCAAATATTGAAGTTGCAGATTTTGGACTGGGCGAGTTGGAAAGCACCGGACTTCAAATTATTACTTACGTTAACACAGAACGGTGTTGCGCGAAGGAACTTGTATTGTTTCCGCATCAGACCTGTCCGGAACACCGCCACCCAGATATTTCAGGCGTCCCTGGCAAAGAGGAGACGTTTCGCTGTCGAAGCGGAGAAATTTATTTGTATGTAGATGGAGAAGCTACTCCGGAACCAAAAGCCAAAGCGCCGAAGGGAAGAGAGTCGGCTTATACTGTCTGGCATGAAATTCATTTGTTGCCGGGGCAGCAATATACTTTAGCACCCAATACTTTGCACTGGTTTCAGGCAAGTTCGCATGGCGCAATCGTGTCTGAGTTTTCAACAAAAAGCAGAGACGAGGCAGATATATTTACGGATACTCAGATAAGAAGAGTATAGAGGTCAATGCTTAACCGTTGATTTCGCGTTCGAATTTCTCACAATAATATTGTACGTTTTCCCAAATAGCACCTGGTGGGATTCTATGGTCAGGGCAAGGGATGAAACCGCCTAAATCTATCATGATTTTGAGGCGTTCAATTTCCGCATCAATTGCTTTGCGATCTTCTGAGAAGACATTTTTATTCATTCCGCCGACACCTCTGATTTGCTTGCCGTATTTTTCTCTCCAAGGAGTAATGCTAGCCTCCCAAGTACCGACTTCAATTGGAAACATAGTATTAACGCCATTTTCAAGCCATGTCGGAATTAAACTATCAATTTTGCCGTCGCAATCAAGTGAAACAATATCGATTCCGTAAGTCTTTAGCAAATCGGTTGTTCTTTTGTAGTGCGGGCCAACTAACTCATCGAAAACGACAGGTGACACTAGAGGGCCATTTTTGAAGCAAATATCTTCCCAGTAATGAGCATAGTCGAATTTGGCTCCGGATTCCAGAACTGCTTTTGTTATCTCATAAGAAAGATTACCAAAAGTATCGATGACTTCCTTGTACAAATCTTCGTCGTCAATTTGCAAATAGCTTAAATGTTCGACACCAAGCAGATCGCGGATTGCTCCAAACAGAGATCCACAAAATACACTTTGGGGGATTTCTCTTTTTGAGTCATCCTTAAATGTCTCAAGCCATTCCCAATTGATGCGTTCTTTAGAGAATTTCAGTTTATCTATGTATTGTTCTTCCCACGCTTTTCTGTCAGTTAATGTGGTTCCAATGTCTGATGGAATTGAGGAGACGCCTGGTTTCTCAAGGATTATTAAGCCACTCCAGTCTCGTACAATTAAATGTCCATTTTCTTTAGTCTCAAGAATTTCTCTTTGGAAACCAGGAAACAAACTTACATTATTGTGAAAGCCGTCGCCCCAGTTAAAATCAAAACCCAATTGATTTGTAACTCCACCTTTTTCGTTTCCGTTATAATTTGATTTTTTTGCCTCTGGGGGAAGGTGCCCTTCTGCAATCCATTTGTCAATCGTCTCGTTCCAGAATCCAAAAGCCACGATGGGCATACGGTCATAATTTTCATAGTGAAGAATTGCATTAACATTTTCTCTGATATTCATTTTGTTAGCCTCCTATTGATTTATTACAATCTTGTATATTATAATATGCCTATTAGACAAAGGGAACAGCAATAATTGTTGAAAAATATTCAATTATTGCTATTTGATTGGTGAGGTAAAATGCTGAAAAAATATGTTGATAAAAAAGCAGTTAGACAAAGCATCGCACACATTTCAAAGCAAATTGCAAAAAAAATGCCATTTCAGGTCGAAGCGTGTGGACATTTTTTATGTGATGATACTTATTTTACTGAGCGCAGTGGGCTGAAAAACTTCTTAATTTTATATACCGTTTCAGGTGAGGGGGAACTTATTTATCGCAACTCAGAGCTCACAATGAATTCGAACTCATGTCTCATGATTAATTGTGAGGAGTATCATTTTTATAAAACTGTCAAGAATGCTAAGTGGGAATTTTACTATATTCATCTAAATGGAGTTTGCGCAAAGAGCTATTTTGATATGTTGAATGGTAAAGAGATAGAGCTAATTGAACTTCAAAAAAGTTCAATATTAAAAGAGCTAATGAATGAAATTTTCGATCTTTCTCGAAAGAGTTCAGAATTAGTAGATTTGAAACTCAGTTTGTGCATTTCAAGGCTCCTGACCTACATGCTGGAGGAAAAGCAATCGGTTCGCAAGGCTCAGTCAACACTTCATAAAGATGAGATTTTTCGAATTCGAGAATATATTGAAACCGAATACAGTAATGAAATTGATATAGATTCTTTGTCTAAGCAAATCAATATAAGCAAATTCTATTTTATAAAAATATTTAAAGACTTACTCGGACAGACTCCGTACGACTATTTAACAGATATCAGAATTAATACATCAAAAAAGTTGTTATTTGATACTGACCTGAGCATTAGTGAAGTTTCTAAGGCAGTAGGTTATCATGATAATAATAACTTTATAAAACTCTTTAAGAAGAGAACAGGGACGACACCATTAAAGTTCCGCAATAAAGCTAAAGTGCAATTACAGACAGGATTAGTCTAAAGCAGCATTTCATAAAAAAGCCTCCTAAAATCTTAAGATATAAAGTACTTCTCCTGATTCATGCATTCCTATATGTTCATATCCCATACGAATATATAGACCTTGACCTCTAAGGTTTGCTACGTGTGTCATTAGTAATATGCCACCTTTACCGAGCTCGCGACAGTAATCCTCGGCATGTCTCATTAACATTCTTCCAAGACGTTTGCCTTTCCATTCGTCGGAGACGCCGATCCCGAGCCAAGGAACGCCCTTATCAAGATCAAACAAAAATAAATAACCAATCATCTGGCCTCCATACATTGCAGCAAAATCGGCTTTGTTCGAGTTGTCGCCATCCCACATTTTTAGACCATTCTTTTTGTTGCTGCCACCTCTGTCAAAAAAAGCTCGCGATTCTCCACCCATAGCGTCAAAAAAATCAGAAACCATCTGGCGATCGCCTTTTTCGAAAGGGCGAATTGTTACACCTTCTATTTGAGTCTGAAAGTTACTCATTTTTTTCCTCCATCTAGTTTAATGCGCATTTTTAGGTGTAATGCTAACTTCTGTCGGAATGTTACCGTCAAATAAGAATTGTCCGTCTTTAACTCCAAAACTGTTTATTTGTAATTTTGGAATTACAGAATAAAATCGTTCTAGATATCCGGAAAAAGCTTTTAAGTTCGAACCAGATTTGTATTCATTTGGCAAGGAAATCGGACCAGCTTCTATGGTCTTGGGATTCATAGTGATTTTATTGTTCTTAATTGAGAAAGAACCTTCTGTATATAAATTCAGTTTTATGTCAGGAAGTGGAACGGGGATTTGTCCTGCCACATCAGAAAACAATTCTTCCTTAATTCTTTTGACGTCAGCCTTAGAACTCGAAGCAATAGTACCGTCAGGGTTAATCTTAATTTGAGACTGACTAAACCACCATACAGGGGGAGCCATTTCGTTGAAAAAAGCAGTAGCTTCAACTGATGATAATTTGAAGGCTTTGTGTTTGTAATTTGAAAACTTCCAAGTATAATCTCTCAATGAAAGGTTTTTAATTCTAGCAGAATCGGTGATTGTATTTTCACTGTTTTGAGGATTACTTCCCTCAAGAATGCTTTTGTTGTCGTAAACCTTACCGTCGCCTAAATCTGCTCGAATATGTACTCCAGTTTTCCTCATTGCACTATTAAAATCCGATTGGGTGTATTTAACACCGAGATCCTTTGGAGGAAACCACATGAATGAGCCAATTACATAAACTAGCCCGCCAATAATTATCAATAGAATCGCGATGAAAATTAAAAGACCGACTGGCTTTTTCTTTTTATAAACCGGTTGATAATTGGTTGGTGGGGGTGCTTGATAAACTGGTTGCTGAATAGGAGGTGGGGATGCTTTCACAATTTTAGCGCCACATTCTTCGCAAAATACCGAGTTATCGGGAATACTTTTACCACATTCAGGACAAAACATAATGGTCAACTCCTTTTAATTTATTGTCTCACCAAGTGTAATTTCTACAAAATGTATCTTGTTGTCATCCACAAGTGGGATGACATTTCCAGCCACTTCAACTCCATCAATAATCATTGTCTTCACACCACGACACACAAAGTTTGGGTTATGGACTTTGATGTTGTAATGTGCCGATAAGTATTTATAAGAAATCGAGTATTCTTTCCAGCGTCGTGGAATACAAGGGTCCATTACAATTGTGTCTTTATTCTTTTGGAATCCAAGCAAATACTCAAGACCAGCACGATAGACCCATCCAGCCGAGCCAGTATACCATGACCAGCCACCACGACCGATGTGCGGATGAACCGCATAGACGTCAGCCGAGATTACATATGGCTCAACCTTGTAACGAGAATATTCTCGCATGTTATGTGAGTGATTGATTGGGTTGATGAGTTCGAACAATTCCATAGCCTTGTCGCCGTCACCAAGCTTCGCAAAAGCGATTATTACCCATGCAGCAGCATGAGTGTATTGGCCGCCATTTTCACGAACGCCAGGGACATACCCTTTAATGTATCCAGGTTCTAAATCACTGTGTTCAAAAGGAGGTGTCAGAAGCTTGATAATACCATCTCTGCGATCAATCAAATAATCTTCAAGTGATTGCATCGCCTGTTTTGCGCGAGCGGGATCGCCTGCTTCGGAAATGATGGACCATGATTGTGAAATTGAATCGATTTTACATTCGGTATTTTGAACCGAGCCGAGAGGAGTGCCATTATCAAAGTAAGCTCGGCGGTACCAGTCCCCATCCCAGGCGTTTTTCTCTATCGACTCTGCTAATTTTGCTTTGTGCTTAAGATATCTCTGTGCTTTTTCCTCTTCTGACATAGTACTGCAAAGTGGAATGAATTTATCTAAGACATTGATTAAGAACCAGCCAAGCCATACACTTTCGCCAAGTCCTTTATTACCGACAGTGTTCATACCGTCGTTCCAGTCGCCAGAACCCATTAGAGGAAGACCGTGCACCCCAACCTTAAGTGAATGCTCGATTGCTCGAACACAATGCTCGAAAAGCGAAGCTGTAAAGTCTGAAGTGCTTGGGGTTCCATAACGTTCATCGACTGAATCGGTTAATATTGAGTCTTGGAGGAATGTAATCTGCTCAGTAAGAATTTTAATATCACCTGTGATTCTAATGTATTCCGCGGTGACATAAGGCAACCAAAGTAAATCATCTGAAAAACGAGTTCGTGTTCCTTTTCCTTTTGGCTCGTGCCACCAGTGCTGTACATCTCCTTCGACAAACTGGTGAGATGCGTGTAATAGAATCTGATTTCGAGTGATTTCAGGCCATACATGAGCAAGTGCCAAACTATCCTGCAACTGATCTCTAAAGCCAAAGGCGCCTCCTGATTGGTAGAAGCCGGAACGAGCCCAAATTCTACACGAGAGTACTTGATACTCTAACCATCCGTTTAGCATTAAATTCAATGCAACGACAGGGGAGTTAACGCGAACAATATCTAGTTTCTGTTCCCAGAACTTCATTACTGCCCACATAGATTCTTTTGCTTCTTGGATTTTTCTGTATTTATCAGCTAGATAACGTACTTCATCCTGAGATTCTGCTGAACCGAACAAGAAAACTACCTCGCGGTTTTCATTTGGCTTTAATGTCAAATTCACTTGCATCGCTGCGCAAGGATCATAACCAATACCAACAGAATCTGAAAGACTTTCGCGCTTCATGCATTCTGGGTTAGTCAAACCACCAGAGCCAAAGAATTCTTTACGGTCACCCGTAACACTTCTATGAGTAAGGGAAATGTCGACAAAAGCTATGCGATTCGAATAGTCTTCATTATATGGGTTTTCAATAAGCAGGGTTCCAGTTTCGTTTACTGAAGTCCTAATATGCATTGAGGTTTCCTGATCACTTACTCCGAGAACAGGTCTAATATAGTATGTAAGTGAAATTGAGCGTTTTTTAGAAGACGTATTCTTGAGCCCAAGTATGCTGATTTTTACAGAGTCTTCTATTGGTACAAATTGTACTAGACGCTGCTCAATTCCGTAGGAGTTGTGTTTGAAAGAAGAATAACCAAAGCCATGACGTGCGATGTAAACCTCACTATCTCTAATTGGCAAAGCAGTAGGTGTCCATACCTCTCCAGTATCGTTGTCAGAGATATAAATGATTTCACCTGGCGTGTCGCAAACAGGGTCGTTTGACCATGGAGACAGTTTGTTTTCTCGACTATTTCCATACCAGGTATAACCGGAACCGGATTCTGATACAATGAATCCGAACTTTGGATTTGCAATTACGTTAATCCACGGAGTAGGAGTATTCTGGTCTTTTTCAAGTTTCATAATATACTCGCGTCCCTCTAAATTAAAGCCACCAATTCCGTTGAAATAGGTAAGTGAAGGCTCGCGGATTTGTGTTTTTCTAAAGTCCAGGACCTCTGCAGATAATTTTTTGTGAGCCGGATAATTTTTGATTGGGACGACATTCATTTGATCTTTCAATGTGCCATCGGCGCCCTTTAAAATAATCCTTGCTGTAGCGTAGAACAAATTCAAATCTTCTGATGTCAACTTTGCTTTATCCAGAATAAAGACATCTTTCGCACGGTCCAAAGCTTCATGGTTTTGCCTTGAGCCGACAATGTCGGTAGCAAGGGAATAAAGAGGTTGATTGTAAGAATCCTCATCCTCAGTAATAATTACAAGGTCGACATTGAGGTTTTTAATCCACCAGTATTCATGAGCTTCTAATATTTCGTTTAGTAATTCGCCCTCTTCTAATTTGCTCAAGAACACAAGCACAATCGGTCTATCTCCAGAAACACCATAGGCCCAAAGTGATGACTGTCCTTTGCGATTTTGAAGTATAGAGTATTGCTCTCTGGCCTTTTCCTGGCTGATGAAAAAGATTTTAGATTTCATATCCTGATAAAGTTCGATTTGCGCAGCGTCGATGTTAAGGAAGCGAGTTTCTACCTGGCTTCGTGTTAACGCGAGTTGGAAGGCTTTTTCAACAGAATCGGCAGAGTTGTATTTTGAAATTAATGAGACAACTGATTCACTGCTTTCACTTACTGTTGTTACGTAAGAAATCGTTGCAGTCTTGCCTGGTTGAACGCGCAATCGAAATGTCATACACATTACTGGGTCAAGGACAGGCCCAAATGAATTAGAAAGTGGTTTGCCATGCATGATTGTATACGGGGCGCTTGTGTTATTGCCACGACCAAGGAGTTGCATTCTATCCGTTTCATATTGCACCGTTCCAACCATTTCGCCCTCGTATACAAGCGTATTCGAAATCCACAAATCTTTATCTGATTCAGAACGCGAACGCCGGTTTGCAAGTATTGAGCGTTTTTCAGGGTGGAGTTCAGTTTTTAAAAATAGATTACTAAACGCAGGGTGAGCCACATCAGAAGCCTGAGAAGCAAGGACAACTTCAAAATAACTCGTGAGTTCGAGTTCGACAGATTTTTCCCCGTGATTCTTTAGTGATAGTCTGCGGATTTCAACGTTGTCAACCGAAGCAACTACAACTTCTGTCGTCGTGATAATTTCCTCATCAGTCCTGCGATATACTGCTTTATCTCCTGTGAAAACGACCTCGTATTTTTTAGGCATTTCGTTTAGCGGAGCAAACGTAGAACTCCAGAATTTGTTTGTTTCTACATTTCTGATATAGAAAAACATACCGTAAGGATCAATGGTACTATCTTCTCTCCAACGAGAGATGGCAACCATTTTGTTTTTGCTGAAGCCAGTACCTCGGTCAGTTAGCATAACCGAATAATTTCCGTTCGATAAAATATGAACTTTCGGAAGAATTGGATCTGGTTGTGAAAACACTCGCATTGGACTTGTCTCTTTTGAGGTGAGTCCTTTGAAAGGTCTGACTTTTTCCTTGGTTTCTTTTGTAAACAAAAGATTGGTCGGAACTCTTTCTTGCAACAAAAGTCGAGCAGCATTTATAGCTGGATCGGCGAAGAAACGCTTTTGCATTATATTCTCATTCAAAAAGTTATTTAGTGCCATCAAACTCATACCTTGGTGATGAGCCATAAAGCTCTTGATTACAGCACGCTTAGTTTCAAATGGAAGTCTTTGCTTTGTATAGTCAGCAGCTTCATACATTCCATATGGGCCGTCAAGCCCCTCGGCTTTTAAATGCTTAATATTTTGATAGGCTCCTTCAGGATCCACAAGCAAAGCAAGCATAGTTGAATAAGGAGAAGTTACGGCATCCTCGATAAGTCCGCGTTTCAAACCAAGCCAAGGAACCCCGATAGCTTTATATTGATAATCCAAATTGATATCCATTGAATTAAATGCTGATTCTGAAGTACCCCAAGGCATATTTCTTTGGCGTCCATATTTCTTTTGACTCTTGATTACAAAAGAATAGGTCTCGTCAAGAAGGGTGTTTTTGTAAGGCTTCATAAGAAGTAACGGCATAAGATATTCGAACATCGTACCCGTCCAAGATACAAGCCCTTTATATCCGTCGACAACTGTCAAGGAGCGTCCCATGTTGAACCAATGTGTCGGTGGGACTTCTCCGCGTGCAATCGCAATGTAACTGGTTTGTCGGGCCTCTGATGCAAGCAAGTCATAATATGAGTTTACAAGTTTTTCTTCCTCAAGATTATACCCAATTGAGAAGAGCTGCTTTTTCGGAACATAAAGAGGATAAAATTTAGTGTTCTCAGATATTTGATTCACTCTTAGAATTAACGAATTGTACTTTTCAATCAATTTCTCGGCATTTTTTAAAGCTAAACTAATTTGAATTCTTAGTTCTCCCAACCAAATTTTACTTAGCATAAACTCTTGCTCGTTTAATGAAATAGCGGTATTCATAAGAGAATCAATTGTATTCAAAGCATCATCATATACAACTGGAATATTTTTAAGTTTCGGGTTACTCATTAATAGATTTATTAACTTCTCAAATTTCGCAGATGTAGCATTTGAAGTTTTCAATTCGGCTGGTGTGCTTTCCAAGAGGTCAATCCAAGGCATGTAGTCAGTAAGTTCTTTTTTGAAAATCCTAACCATTCTTTCAGTCTTTGCTTTCCAAGAAGGAAGCTTTAAACTGTCGAAACGGCCGTCTTCACTTAATTCGAAAATGATATTTTTCCATAATATCAAATCAAGTTCGCCATTTTTTAAGACATAATTAATGTTAGGTGTCTTATCAAATTCAAGAGCTCCTTCTTTTCCTGCACAAGTCATCGTATCCTTTAATCCCCATACAAATGATTTGTCTGTTAAAGGGGCATGAAGATATTTTTTGAGCCCTTGTTCTAAGGTAATTAGATAACTTATGAAATTTCCACTATCTACGGTTGAAATAAAACGTGGTCGAAGCGGCTTTAATGTCCTCGTATCATACCAGTTCAATAAATGTCCGTGCCACATGTCCAATTTTTCAATCGTGGAAAATGTGTTAGAAAGCATTTCAATCATTTCAACAATGCCAATATAACCAAAATCTCTAGCTGAAATGATAGCCATCAGTCCCATTCCGATATTGGTTGGCGAAGTTCGATAAGCTACACCGCGCGGGGGATCTTCTTGATAGTTGTCAGGAGCAAGGTAATGGTTTTTGAAATTTGCAAACTCTTCAAAATAGCGCCAAGTCTTGCGAGATATCACTCTCAATTCTTGTATATCGTTCTTCGTTAAAGTGGTTGCCGGTGGAAGTGAATCTTGGCTGATCATATATGCTACATAAGGTGATAAAGCCCAAACAGCAAATAACAAAAGGCTGCCCCAAAGATCCTGAGGTTTGAAAATATAAGTAAGTCCGACGATTAAGGCAGGCATCCAAATGGAAGAATGCATTTTTCGGTAATAACTTTTTAAAGAGTTCTTCTGGATTCTTTCCATATCCGCTGCAGTAACCCATTCAAGTAGATTTTTTCTTGAAACAATTAGTCTCCAAAGAGTCACGGAAATTGCATTGAGCATAAGATAAGCTTGGTGTGGCAAGAATAAAAATGTAAGTAGAATCTGATATAAAGTTGCCTTTAAACCGAAGATTACAGGAATGTGTTTTTTAATTTTACCACTTCCGAAACGTCCGGAAGTAACAGTACTAATCATACCAGTTACAAGTGGCACAATCAGAGAAAGCACAAAAAATGCGAGCCAAAAGAGACAATTACCCGGTAGGAAACTAAAACTCATAGCAAGTAGAAGCATCAATGCAGGAGCATTCAGACTTCGTCTTAAATTATCAAGCATCTTCCACTTTGAAAGCAGAGAGAGTGGATTTTTAAATAATAACGGTAATAGTTGCCAGTCTCCTCGAACCCATCTATGAAGTCGTGCAGCATGAGAGTTATATTTTGATGGATATGAGTCAACTAGTTTGGTGTCAGTCACTAGGGCCGTTCTTAAATATGAGCCTTCAAGTAAATCGTGACTTAAGACAGTGTTTTCAGGAACGGCAGTCTTTAAAATTGCCTGAAATACTCTCAGGTCATAGATTCCCTTTCCTGTGAAGATGCCTTCGCCAAAAAGATCTTGATACACATCCGAAATCGCATTTGCGTAAGGGTCGATTCCTTGTTGACCAGTATAAATTTTAGAAAAAAGTGAAGCATTAGAACTTTCACTGTCAAAATCAATTCTAGGTTGCATAAGCCCATAGCCATCTATTACAACACCTTTTTTTGAATCAATAACAGGTTTATTCAAAGGATGTGCCATAGTGCCTATAAGTTTTTTTGCCATACCCATAGGAAGCATCGTATCGCTGTCTAATGTGATGACATATTTTATGTTCTCGAAAGGAGGGTTCTCATTTGAAAAATGAACGAAAGTAGTGTCTTTGTTTCCAAGGATGAAATCATTAAATTCAATGATAGCTCCGCGTTTTCTTTCCCAACCAATCCATTTGTTATTGCTTTGATTGAAGTGGCTACTCCTATGGAAATAATAGAATTTTTCTACACCATCTGAAGCGTATTTTTCGTTAAGTTGCCGCACACCTTCTATGGCTTCATTAACCACAGTTAGGTCCTGGTTAATACTTTCATCATTTGCATCTTTAAATGCCCCAACTAGTGCGAAGAATAAGTTTGAATCCCGATTTGATAAATAATGACTTTCTAATGAAGATAAAAGCTCTCTTACTCGTTTTTTATCTGGAATTAGAGAAGGAATTACTACTATAGTTGACAGTCTTAATGGTATTCCGTCTTTGAGTTCAAGCCTAGGGAAAATAGCAGGTGTGAGAGTTCTGCATACAATCCAATTGATTGAGCTCACTGCAATTTCGGAAGATGGTATTAAGACCATCAGTGCTGCAAAAATAAATAATACAAAACTCTCGGTATTTGAAGTTATCATAGAATATCTAAATGCGATTAGCGATAAAAATAGAGTTATAATCGCAAAAGTACCAATATACAAGAAACTTGGATAGTTTGAAACTAAATCGACAGCGCTGAATTTATTTTGCTTGGAAATTTTATGAGTCTTCTCTAAATCAGCTAGGCCTTTCCCAATTAGATAATATCCTACATGTCGGGATTTTTGGATTAAGACATCTTGGCTGTCATCAACTTCTCCTACTTTACAGAACATACAGGCATTGCTAGCGAGTTCGATTGCCTCTTTTGCTATTAGCAATTCAGAAACATCTAAATCATGAGCAAGCTTCTCAATCTTACTTCTATAGAAGTTACGAGTATTGATATCCATTAAAGGATAAGTTCCATCTGGGTCTTGTCTAAGAATTTGCTCGACATGACTAGCAGATTCGAAAAGGTCTGACCAGTCTAGACCAGAAAAATATTTTAAACTGGTAATGCAATTACCCATTGAGATAGTGTTGACAGACTGAAACAAATGCTCTTTTTGAGTTAGACTGTCAGTTGTAGTGCCACGCTTTTCAAGAATTTCATCCATAACCCTCAAAAACTTATTATAGGCAAAACCTGAACGTCTAAATCCATAATACAAATGCTCAATAAATGATGGATTTGTCTCATCCATAGTTTTTAATGTATTTTTAAATGATTTTAAGAAGCTTTCTGAATCTTCTCCATTGTTACTGAGCCACACATCGACGAGTTCGTCGGCTTTGTTCCATTGTGTCTGAGTATTTTTTATTTTCTCACAAAGATGTCTGATGTTTTCAATTATAGCCAGGCGCATTACAATTGGAATTGCCCAAATTTCTCTGTCATATAGAACACTATGAGACTGATAAGCCTTTAAATAATTGAGAAGTGTGTGTTCATCCATTTGACCATCCGTATGCAACACTAATTCCATGGCAACTGCAAAAATTCTAGAGTGACCTTTTAGTGAGCCAGTTTTTAATACAGGTAACTGAGCATAACTTTTCTTGGACAAGTCACGGCGAATACTTTTTACTTGCTCTTCTATGATATAAAAATTATCAAGTAACCATTCTGCAGAAGAGGGTACTGCACGCTTTTTTTGAATATCGTCATTGAGACTTTTATAAACAGAGTGAATTAAATTATAGTTTTCATTAACGCGTGGTACTGGCCAGTGGACATAAGTCTTCTTGCTTGAAACTGCATGCTCGACGGCAATTTTCCTTGCATAATCTTCGAGGTCGGTATTTGTAAGTGAAGACTTTCTAAGACTTAAATTCCTCGACGAACGAGCCCTTAATAAAATTATCCAAAACATCAATACAATTATTGTAAGTAATAGAATAATGATAGTAGTAAATCCAAAACTATTTCCAATTAAACTAAACAAAAAGTCCATTCTAAATATGCCCCTCTCGGCAGACATTTTTTCAAATAATATTTCCTTTATATTCTATATAAAAAAGTGCAATAAGTCTATACGAAACCAACCTCTTTCCAGATTGACTTTAAGCACTAAAAGGCGTAAAGTATTAGTGAGGGGGGGGAATAGATTTGAAATACTTTAATAATAATTTTTCACTACTCAAAAGGAATATGTCCTTATTAATGATTTTTGTATTTTTAATGAGTATTTTATCAATTTCTGTTAAGGCTGTTGAACCTCCAGATGCAATATTTTTTATTGATACAAATCTCAAAGCAGGACTTATTTCTGCTGGTTTAGATACAAATTCTGATGGCAGTATAACCCAAACTGAATTATCTTCTAAGACAGGTAAGTTGATATTGACTGGTTTAGAAATAGTTGACTTATCGGGAATTCAGTATGCGACGGGAATAAATGAACTTCAATTGAATAATAATGATATTGTACAGCTTTCGCCACTTTCAACTTTAAATAACTTGAAGAATCTAGATATTTCAGGAAATAAGATTTCTAATGTTGGGCCATTGAGTACCCTAGTGAATTTAGAAACTTTAGATTTTTCAACTAATGATATCGAGACGGTCGGAGCTATTGCAAACATGACAAAGTTGATTAATCTTAGTATGAATAATAACAAAGTTTTCGATATAACTCCGATTAAAGATTTAATTAAACTCGAGACATTAAGTCTATTAAATAATAAAATTGCTAATGTACAACCTCTAAGTGGGTTGTCAAGTCTTACTAAGCTAGACTTACAGGCTAATCTGGTGGGAGATATCTCGCCACTTAATAGTTTGACTGGACTTTTGAGACTAGACTTAAATTCGAATTTGGTTACAGATATCAGCTTGATTAATAATCTTGTGAATTTGAAGTTTTTAGTTTTAAATAACAACAAAATTTCAAATATTTCTGTAATTGCAAACTTTACGCAACTTGAGGAACTTTATTTAAAGAACAATTTGATTTCTGATATTACACCTCTGACGGATCTAGACAAAATAAAGATTCTTGATTTGAGTTTTAACTTCATTACCGACATTAGTGCTCTTTTGACATTAGGAAGTCTTTTAGAAGTCTATCTTTCTAATAACTCTTTTGATTTTTCAGTTGGCTCTCCGGCGAGACTGATTATCGACGCTTTCATAGCTAAGAATATGGAAGTTGCATTCGGAATAGTAACCCCATCTCCCACACCTTCACCTAAAAGGACTCCCACCCCTACTCCTTCGCCTATACCTATTCCTCCAGTGATTACATTTAATAATTTTAATAAAAAACTCACCAATAAAAATATTCTGGTAATCGCAAGTACTAATAAAGGTTCATTATATGAAGAAGAACACCTGTTTACGAGAAATGGAAGCTTTAAGTTCCAAGTCATTTATTTCGCACAAATTTATGAAAAGATAGTCGTTATCAAAAACATCGACAAGACACTTCCACTAATAAGAATTAAAAATTCAGTTGGAAAGATCATAAGTAAAAATGGCTCTGCCAGAAAAAGTGCCACTATTTATGCTACAGATACAAATTTACTGAAAAAGACTGTAACTAAAAATAAAAAGGCTTTCAAATGGCCATCTAAGAATAAATTAACTATCAAAGGAAGTTATGTTGTTACCTGTATAGATAAGGCAGGTAACAGCTCAAAATTTGCATTTAAAATAATTTAAACTCGGAGGGAAAGTGTATGTGGACAAGAAATGATTTAAAACTGCAAGCAAAAGAGTCTTTAAAGGTGAATTATTGGAAAGGGTTTTTAGTAGCGTTAATACTGTCGTTTTTATCTGGAGGTATTGGTTCGGGATTTTCATCAATAATACAAATAGTTTCAACGTTTGGAAGTTCTCGCACTAGTTCAACAGTTGATTTCAAGGAGTTCTCTGACAGTTTCTTAAATTTTTCGAATAGAGATATGGAGTTTATTTCAGTTTTAATTATCATATTAATAGTAGTTTTTGTGATTTCAATGATTTTTTCTATAGTTTATACTTTTTTAGTTATCAATCCATTTCAAGTGGGAAGCATGAAGTATTTTATTTCCGCGCGAAAAGAATCAGGTGACTTAAGCGATATGATTTTTTCGTTTAAAAAAGGACGATATGCCGCCTCTGTGAAAGCTATGGCTTGGAAATTTTTATTCGAGAATCTTTGGTCATTGCTTTTTGTCGTACCAGGTATAGTAAAAGGTTATGCATACTCAATGGTTCCATACCTGATGGCTGACAATCCTGAGTTGGATTACAAGAGCGCTTTAAAACTTAGCATGCATATGACTGACGGGCAAAAAGGAAGAATATTTGTTCTCGATTTGTCATTTATCGGATGGGGACTTTTAGCTATCCTAACTTTGGGAATAGGCTTTCTCTTCCTTGCACCATACTATTTCGCTACCAAAGCTGAACTTTATATTGCATTAAAGAAAATTGCAATTGAAGAGGGGATAATTGTTCCAATAGAATTACAACAAGAGCTTGCACCAGTATCAGAGCAGTCGTAGGACTAAAGATGGGGTGATAAAATTGAAGAAAATGTTTTTGAACGGTCTGATTTTACTAGTGATTTTCAGTTTGGTGGCATGCAATCAGCCGCTTACGCAAAACAACCAGCTACCGCAAAATTCTGCTGCGCCCACAAATTCGAGCGCGCCACAAACTTCAGTTAAGGTGTTTTTCGGGAACGGAAGCAATGAGAAATTAGTGCCCGAAACTAGAATGATTTCGTTCGCGAATGAAAACGAGAAATATATGATGACTTTGGCGGAATTATTCAAGGGGACGACTAGCTCATCTATCTTATCGGCAATCCCAGAGGGAACGTCGAGTTACGGCGTGATTAGCCAAAACGACTCACTCATTGTGGACTTAAGCAAGGAATTTAGCGGCTTCTCAGGAACTATGGCGGAAGAATTTGCTGTGGGATCGATTGTCAACACAATGACGCAGTTTACTGAAATCAAGAGGGTGAAGATTCTTGTAGAGGGTGAAGAACTAATTGCGTTGAGCGGCATGCCACGTGGGTTTATGAAGACTTTTAATTTTGAACCAGTAAAATTGACGACAAAGAGCATTTCATTATTTTTTGCCGATAAAGGCGCAAACAATTTAATAGAAGTTAAGCGCAAGATATCAGTAGATTCTAATATTTCTTTGGCGGATTTAGCGCAAAGAGCACTTGAAGAAGAAATAAAGGGGACCACAGATAAAAATCGAATGAACCCTTTGAATTCGAAGATTCGAGTCATTTCACTTGAAATAAAAGGCGATCAAGTAAATCTTGACCTCTCTAAAGAACTTTTGAAATCCTGCCAGGGGACTACTGGCGAGACTATGGCTGTAGATGCTATTGTCCGTGTTTTGACTGACTTTTCAAGCATTAAAAAAATCATGGTCATTGTTGAAGGAAAACTATTTGAGACAGGGCACAATATTTATGATAAACCACTTACAGTTGATAACATCACATGGAGCGAACCTGGATAAAGAGATTCTAATTTTCTTCTAATTTTCTCGTTTCTATGATAATATATTAGTCATAGGTTATTTGAACTACAAAGTAGAGTGGGGAGTGGGTTTGGATTGAAAAATTCATACGAAAAAACTGAGTTTTTTCAACTGATGTTTGATCAATCAGACGATGCAGTTTTTATTCTTGATTCTAAAAATTTTTGTGCGATTGATTCAAATAAAAGTGCGTTGCTATTGTTTGGGTATGATAGCATTTCTGAAGTTTCCGAAGAAACGTTTACTAAGTTGCTTGATGTAGGCAAGATGCCTGCTCCATTTTTACTGAGAAATTACATATTAGATATTAAGACAAGTATTACTTTTAAGAGAAAGTATTATGCTGAGTTAGGATTTGTTACGAAAAATGGTGAAACTTTTATTGGTGAAATCACGATTTCGAGTTTGAACGATAAAGAGAATGACTATTATTTGTGCATAATCAGAGATATTACGGTTCAGAAATATACTTCTATGATACAAAAATTTATGTATGACTTGAATTTGAAAGATCGGCTGAATGATAAAGAGATGAGTCAGTTTGTAATAGAAAAAGCGCTCGAATTGACTATGGCATCCTTTGCGTTTTTTGCTTATATTGACCAAAGTTCAGACAAACTCGAGATAATTGGCAGCGCTTTTAAAAAGGGTGTGCTTAAAAAATTGCCAGAAA
>Ga0194056_10000337_pt1 | contig 25178 bp, 25 predicted proteins | sample SepL4413m_MetaG_FD_155458 | JGI IMG/M metagenome (GOLD analysis project Ga0194056, IMG submission 155458) | Anoxic zone freshwater microbial communities from boreal shield lake in IISD Experimental Lakes Area, Ontario, Canada - Sep2016-L442-13m | ecosystem: Environmental > Aquatic > Freshwater... | reverse complement strand
AGGGTTTCTGGGCAGATGCTTCGAAAAAGGCGGGCTATGCCGGCGCAAGTTGGAACGACGCGAAGGCACAAATCTTTACTACGGCTTGGGCTGTTACTCACGGCTATGCTGGCAGATGGCCAGGCACATTCAAGTAACATAAGCTCTATTGTTGAATTGTTAAATTGTTGTAAAAACAATAAATATTTACCTTTCTGTCATTCATTTATCCATCTGTCATCCTGAGGAATCGAAGGATCTCCGGAATATAATCGTCGCAGGGAGATTCTTCACTTACATTCAGAATGACATTGCATAAAAAGTTTGTAGCAAAAATAATACATTCAGAATGACAACTCTAGTGTACTAAACTGAAAAAAATCCTCAATTTAATTCTGTCATCCTGAGGAATCGAAGGATCTCCGAAATATGAAATCATATTATGTTTATATAATTACGAATAAGATTAATACAGTCTTGTATATTGGAGTCACGAATAATCTGGTACGAAGAATCTTCGAACATAAAAATAAATTGATTGTTGGTTTCAGTTCAAATTATAATCTGAATAAACTCGTATATTTTCAAGAATTTTCTTCGATAAACGATGCAATTGCAGCTGAGAAAAAAATGAAGGGATGGGTTAGAAAAAAGAAAAATGAGCTAATAGACACATTTAATCCAACGTGGAAGGATATAGCAGAACAGGGAGATCCTTCGGTTCCTCAGGATGACAAAATATAAGTTTAGCAATAAGTTCAGCAAGTCTGGAATGACAGCACTCAACAAGCTCAGGGTCATGGACAGGGAAATCCTTTCCGCTTCGCACGATCCTTTATTAAAATTACGGACGGCACAGCAAGGCTACGGAGGACGCGTCGGTTCCTCAGGATGACAAATAATGAGCTAGGTGACAAAAGCCGCAAAAAAGTGTAGTATGTTGAGACTTCGCTTGATAAAGGGTAATCAAACAATTTGACAATGTAACAGTTTAACAATGATTCTATGATCGATCTTACTGATAAATCACAACTTCTTGATTATTTGAAGGCAAATAGTCTCTGGGCCAAGCACGGCCTCGGGCAGAATTTTTTGGTTAGCAAAGAAGTCCTGAATAGTATTATTGAAGCAGCAGACATCGATCCTGATGACCTCATCATTGAAGTCGGTCCTGGCCTTGGCACCTTGACTCAAGAATTGGTTCAAAAAGCTGAGAGAGTAATTGGCATAGAGAAAGATGAGAAGCTAGTTACATTGTTAGATGGCTATATGGCTAAATTGTCAGAAGAGAACAGTATAACAATAGAGCAATTTAACAATTTTCAAGTGATCGCTGGCGACATTCTTGATGTAAACATCCCAGAGCTAGTGAAAGACCAAATGTATAAAGTTGTGGCCAATATTCCTTACTACATCACATCTCGCATCATCCGTTTATTTCTCGAACTGCCTTCTCAGCCGACCACTATTGTCATGCTAGTGCAGAAGGAAGTAGCTGAGCGTATCTGCGCGAAACCGGGTGAAATGTCTGTACTTGCACTCTCAGTACAAGTCTACGGCAAGCCTGAAATTATTGAGATTGTGAAGAAAGAATCATTTTTCCCTGCTCCTGCTGTTGATTCTGCAATCCTACGTATTAGCTACATCGAGTACCAATATCCAAGAATTCCAGAAAAAGATTTGTTTCGCACGATAAATATTGGCTTCGCGGCGAAGCGAAAGACTCTTGCGAACAATCTACAATCCGGCTTTCATGTAGAAAAAATACAAGCCGAAGCCTATATCGAAGAAATCGGCTTGAAGCCGAGTGCTCGAGCTCAGGAGCTCACTCTAGACAATTGGGCTGATCTCACAAAAGTACTAAACGACCACAAATAGAACTTGTTAAGATTGACAATTTAAACTAATTATGTTATAATTGTACAGTCACAGCAAGAGAAGATGAAATTTCTACTTGAGTGATGAGAGGTGCAGGATCAAATATAGATCCGACCTAGGAGATAAAAATGGCTAATTTGAAAACATATTTAGACCATAAGAACACACCAGCGATCACGCTGTTTGTGTTCATCCTTGCCGCTTCGGCGGCCGTAGGTATATTAGCCTATTATTACAACGAGGCAAGGATGCCTCATGCCGTATTGTTCGGCGGACTGTGCTCGTGGGTGAGCATGGCATCGATGATGATCTTCTTCAGTAAAATAAAACTTACTGAATAAGAATATCGAAGACCTGCACATTATGTGCGGGTCTTTTTATATTATTGATTTTACATTTTCTTATCTTGATAATTGGTGGGTACTCTATATAATTATATCAAATGGATTGAAATTATTGTGAGGCTAATCAACATCCTAGATTCCCGATCAGGTCGGGAATGACAAAACGGGCGCGGGGATGACAGCGCAGGGAGATCCTCCCTCCTTCGCACAAGGCTACGGAGGACAGGTCGCTTACACTCAGGATGACAGAAAAGAATGCCGGAATGACAAGGGGTGCGGGATGGCAAACGCAAACATTTATTTATAAAAAATTTATTTAATATCCTGTGAGGGGAATATGAATACAGAGCTAGAAAAGATTGAGATAAGAGAAGAAACTGCCGATGGGCATCATTATTTCACAATTTCCGAATTCCGTCATGAACTCAAGCTTCCACTCGTCATTGCTTCAAAGTTTCTAAATAGTGGACTTGTTGAGATCGAGAGAACTTCCGAAGGCCTGATTCATATTACTGAAGACGAGCTAAATGACGCAAAGGATATTCTCAAGCATCCTTGGACTAGGACAAAAATATTCTTCAGTGCACTCGGCCCTGGGATAATTACTGGTGCCGCTGACGATGATCCGTCTGGAATCGGTACATACTCGACCGTAGGTGCGCAGTTTGGCTTTGGCCTTATCTGGCTTGCACCTTGGCTTTTGCCTCTCATGACGGCCGTTCAGGAAGCTTGTGCGCGTATCGGTATCGTCACTAACAAGGGCCTATCCGGAGTGCTTTTGAAGCACTACAAGCGCTGGATTGTCTTTGGTATTGTAGGATTGCTCATTATCGCAAATGTTGCAAATATAGGTGCTGATATCTCGGCGATGACCGCTGCTATTCGTTTGCTAGCGCCTGTGAATTTCACGATCACCGCGATTGTTCTTACGGCAGTAATTATCCTATTAGAAATATTTGTTCCATATCGTTTATACTCCAAAATCTTGAAATGGCTAGCCCTTTCCCTCTTCGCCTACATCATCACTGGCTTCATCATTCACCCTGATTGGATGCGAATTTTCAAGGAAGCGCTAATTCCACAGATGGAATTTAATAAGACTTATTTGTTCGCTATTATCGCAGTTTTTGGCACGACGATCTCACCATATTTATTTTTCTGGCAGACTTCGGAGGAAGTTGAAGAGAAAAAATCCGAAGATAAGTTGGATTCTTTCGGTCACAAAATCAAAACAAAGCTAGTCGACCGCATCACTCATATGCGAACAGATGTACGCACCGGCATGGTCTTTGCTAATGTCACTTTTTTCTTCATAGTTTTGACAACCGCTAAAGTCCTAAATGCAAATGGAATATTTGGCATCGAATCTGCGGAGCAAGCCGCTCTTGCGCTCAAGCCTCTAGCTGGCGACCAAGCATTTCTACTTTTCACGATCGGAATTCTCGGGACTGGTCTCTTGGCCGTTCCTGTACTTGCTGGCTCTGGCGCCTACGCACTTTCTGAGCTTATGGGCTGGAGAGAAGGGCTAGATAACAAATTTAGCCGTGCAAAAGCTTTTTACGTAGTTATCATTTTGTCTATCGTGGTCGGACTACTGATAAACTTCACAGGTATAAATCCGATGAAGGCTCTCTACTACTCGGCATGGCTAAATGGTGTGATCTCGATCCCGCTGCTTTTCGTCATCATGGTGATAGGGAATAACAAAGGTATCATGGGGCGAGAAACTCATCCTCTGTGGGTGAAGATATTTGGTTGGGGTGCATTTGTCTTCGCCGCGACCTGTATTCTTGCGACAATCTATCTTGGTTTTGCTAAATAGCTTGCTTCGCCCACTCGCCCGTAGCCCACGCTTCAGCGTGCTACATCCAAGCTAAAGCTTGAGCTACAACGAAACTTCGTAGACCACGCTTCAGCGTGCTGCATTCAAGCCGAGACTTGAGCTACGGTGAACAACATTTATAAACAAAAATAAAATAGGCTGATGTATGGTTGTGAAAAAAGAAGTGGGCTTCGAGGATGCTTTTCAGCAATCCTTCGAAGAAACAAAAAACTCCGTTTCGATCTCGGAATTTCGTCGAAAGCTTGGGATTCCTCTCGTTTTAGCTAGAAAAATGATTGTTTGGGGTATGGTAGAGGCGACAATCGCTGCTGATGGCACATTTCGCATCACTAACGAGGAGCTTGAGGAGACAAGAATATTCTTAAAGCACCCTTGGAACAGGACGCGGCTTTATTTTCGCTCGCTTGGGCCTGGCCTCATCACTGGTGCTTCGGATGACGATCCTTCTGGTATTGCTACATATTCATCAGTTGGAGCGCAGTTTGGGCTCTCTTTGCTATGGCTTTGTCTTTGGACTACGCCGATGATGCTTGCGATACAAGAAACGTGCGCTCGGATCGGTGTAGTGACAAACAGAGGGCTTTCAAACGTCCTCCAGTCTCATTATAAGAAAGGTGTTGTTGGCGCTGCCGTGGTTCTCTTGATCATTGCAAATGTGGCCAATATTGGCGCCGATATTGGGGCGATGACCGCTTCACTTCAGCTCTTGGTTGACTTGCCTTTTACACTTATCGCCATTGGCTTTGCTGTCCTCACGATTTTATTGGAAATATTTGTTCCATATCATCGCTATGTGAAAGTCCTGAAATGGCTGACTGTTTCTGTGCTTGCATATATCGTCACCGGCTTCATCGTCCAGCCGGATTGGCATGAGGTGCTGAAGAAAACTTTTTCACCTGAAGTCCGGCTCACAAAAGAGTACATTTTTGCAATTGTTGCGTTTCTAGGCACGACAATCACCCCATACCTCTTTTTCTGGCAAACTTCAGAGGAGGTGGAGGAAAATCATCTCTCCCATGCAAAAATGACCCCAGAACGCAGAGATCGTCGAATCACCTCGATGCGTTCAGACGTGAAGTTCGGCATGATTTTATCAAATCTGATCGCTTACTTCATCGTCCTCACTACTGCTTCAGTACTTTTCAAAAACGGAGTGACAAATATCGAATCAGCCGAGCAGGCAGCCTCTGCGCTCGAGCCTCTTGTGGCAACTGGCGGCGCATTCTCGAATTTCTTAGCAAATTTTGGCATTACCGGTGGTATGTTTGCGAAGTTTCTCTTTGCTGCTGGCATTATCGGTGTTGGTCTCCTGGCTATTCCGATCTTGGCCGGAGCAAGCTCATACGCACTTTCTGAGCTTATGGGCTGGAAAGAGGGGTTGGAGAAGAAGTTCAAGCAGGCGAAAGGCTTTTATATTATCATCACATTGTCTATCATCGTTGGCCTATTGCTGAATTTCATCGGCATCAATCCAATGAAGGCACTTTACTATGCGGCATTCTTGAATGGTGCGATCGCAGTTCCTCTTATGGCAGTGATCATGGTGGTCGGGGACGACAAGAAGATTATGGGCGACGAAACTCATCCAAAATGGGTCAAGTTCTTCGGCTGGATGGCAGTGTATGCGATGGGCGCAGCGGTGCTTCTGACCTTGGTTCTAAATAAAATTCAATAGAGAAGTGGCAGAGTATCGGAGTAGCAGAGTGTCGGAGAGACTATGATCTGAGATTCCTCCCCTAGGTTAGGGGAGGTTAGGTGGGGTAGTATTGGTTATGATCAAGACATACCCCCTCCAGCTCCCCCTAATTTAGGGGGAGAGTTAGCAACTTCATCTTGCCGCATTCAAGCTAAAGCTTGCACTACTCTCGGACGTAGATCACGCTTCAGCGTGTTTCTGACAAACTAAAGTTTGGGCTACTTATGCTTAGTTGAGAATAACTTGAATAAAAATAAGCCGTCCCGGTAAATTGGGGCGGCTATTGTTTTGTGTAGCCTCGGAAATCATATCCGATGACTTCGAATGAAAGAAGTTCGCTGCTTGTGGCAACGTGTATTTGCCGACTGGCAAAAAAAACGTCTTCAGTGCAGCTGTCTTCCCAACAAGCCTTCGAATCAGAAAGCTCATCTGGAAGACTAACGATTTGAATATTGCCATTTTCGTCTGTGAAGATGGCTCTGAAGAGATAGTGTTTGCTCTTTTTGGAGCAAACGATGGTGAAATGTGAAATTTCAGTCATGACTGTTCTCCTTCGAATCGGATGTATCTGATTGTAGCATAATTTACTATTTTCTGGTATATTTTTGATCAAGACATGGAACAAGATATTTCAAAAAATACATTTGGCACACTGTATGTTGTGGCCACACCGATAGGTAATCTCAAGGACATCACTTTGCGAGCGCTTGAGATTTTCAAATCGGTAGATATGGTCGCCTGCGAAGACACTCGCGTGGGTGGTTTTTTGCTTCATCATTTCGAGATCAAGAAACCGTTAGTTTCTTATTTTCAGCACTCGAAAATGACCAAAATAGATTACATTATTGACGAATTAAAAAACGGAAAAAATATTGCGCTTATCACCGATGCCGGTACTCCGGGAATCTCTGATCCAGGACAAGCTCTAATCCAGAAGATTAGAGACATTGATCATTTATCATTACCCATTTCACATTTAAATGAAAAATCATCAAATGATAAATTGATGAACAATGAAAAATGTAAAATTCCCATTATTCCTATCCCTGGTGTGACCGCACTTGCTGCAGCTGTCTCGGTCTCCGGCATGGTAGAGAAATCTTTTTACTTCGCTGGCTTTTTGCCAAAGAAAAAAGGCCGCCAGACTGAGTTCAAATTTTACAAAACACTTGACTGTCCAATAGTAGTCTACGAATCTGCAATGCGCCTAGAAAAAACTCTTCTAGACATCCAGAATTTTCTTGGTGAGGAGACCGAGGTATTTATCTCCCGTGAAATTACAAAAATGCACGAAGAGTACTGGGGCGGAAATGTCTCTGAGATCATTTCTGATCTAAAAAATCACCAGATGAAGGGTGAGCTAGTGCTTATAATCAAACAAATCAAAGCGAAAAAAGCTAAGAAAGAAATGTCAGACAAGTGATATCATTGCACTTCATTTATAAATTAGTAAATATTTGTTAGGATTAGAACATGAACAAGAAATTTTACATCACAACCCCGATTTACTATATCAACGACGTGCCACATATCGGACATGGCTATGCTTCGATCGCGACTGATGTGATTGCTAGATATCATCGCAAACAGGGCGAAGAGGTCTTCTTTCTCACTGGTACTGATGAGCACGGTGCGAAGATAGCAGAGGCAGCGGCAAAGCTAGATGAGACTCCGAAGGAATTCGTCGATAAACTCGATCTAAAATTTCGCGCTGCTTGGAAACTCCTAAACATTTCAAATGATGAGTATATACGCACGACAGATTCTCTTCACGGCGAGATCGTAAGCAAACTCGTCGAAAAGCTCGTGGAGCGAGGTTTTGTTGAAAAGCGCTCTTATGAAGGTCTTTATTGTGTTGGCTGCGAGAAATATATGAAGGAATCTGAGCTTGTAAATGGTCTCTGTCCAGATCACCTAAAGAAGCCAGTTATTCAGAGCGAAGAAAACTACTTTTTCAAACTTTCTGCTTTTGCTGATCAGCTCAAATCAAAAATTGAGAGCGATGAGATAATGATTCGTCCCGAATCCAAAAAGCACGAAATTTTGGGCAAAATAAATCTTGGATTGGACGATATTAGCATTTCTAGAGCACATGTTGAGTGGGGAATTCCTTTTCCGGGAGATCCCGAGCAAACGATTTATGTTTGGATCGATGCTTTGATTAATTACTATTCTGCCACTAAGATGTATAATCGTGAGGAGTTTTGGCCTGCCGATCTTCATATTGTCGGCAAAGACATTTTCTGGTTCCACGCTGTGATCTGGTCTGCAGTACTTCTCGCACTTGATTTGCCTGTTTATAAAAAATTATTCGTCCACGGATACTTTACAGTCGACGGTCAGAAAATGAGTAAGACTATCGGTAACGTGATCAAGCCAGAAGACTTAGTCGCAAAATATGGGACAGATGCTGTTCGCTACTACGTTCTTTCGGCATTTCCTTTCGGTGCTGACGGTGATGTTTCACTCGAGAAGATGAATCAAGCATATTTGAAGCTTGCAAATGAGATCGGCAATCTTTTCCAACGTACGATCGCGATGATAAACAAATATGAGATTAAAGTTTCTAGCTCTGTCATTCCCGCGCAGGCGGGAATCCAGGCGAACTCAGATGGATCCCCGGGCACCTCTCTCGAGAACACCGTTGGTCCCGAGGATGACAATTTACAGTATATCGATATCAAGCCTGAGATGGCCGAGCTCCAACTTATGGAAGCTCTGCGCAAGATCATGCTATTTGCTGAAGATCAGAACAAGGCGATTGCGGCTACACAGCCGTGGGCGCTTGCGAAAGAGGGGAAGAACGAAGAGCTTGCTAGCTTTCTTGCGAAGACTCACTCAAAGCTGATTGTTCTCGCTGACGCGCTAGTGCCCTTCATGCCTGAAACTGCCGAAAAGATGAAGGACCAGCTCGCTACTCTGAAGCTTGAGCCTCTTTTTCCGAGAATTGAAGAATAGACGCTTTGCGAATTTATAATTTAAAATTTTTAATTTAAATTGAATTTTTAAGTCCAAATTTAAAATATTAAATGCCATGATTTAAGTTTATTCTTCGACTCTGCTTGGCAGGTGGAGAAGCGCCATAGTAAAGAGTTCTCGACAAGCTCGAACAATAAATCTGTACAAATATTTTATTCGTTCATTAGTCATTCGTATTGAATTGAGGGGATATGAAAAAAACAAAGAATAGAATAGCAGGGGTGCTCGCAGGTGTTTTTCTCTTGGCTGCTTTGGCTAATCTCTTCATGACGGCTGTCCTTGTTCGTTATTTCTTCATGAATACAAGCGTTTTTGACTCATCACAGGGATCTTTTGCTATAATGATGTTGTTCACCATTTTTATCTTTTGCCTTTTCTCGGCTTTTCTCACGCGTACTTACTGGCAAGCGTATAGCGGCACCTTGGTTTTACGTTGGCCAACCTATGCAAGCTCGGCGTTTGTTCTTCTTGAAATTTTTTTATTGCTGGCTGGCCTTCGACTGATCTGATTATTTATAATGAGGTGGAGATAATATGATTGCGGCATTACTTTCTTCTATCGGTTACGCGGGAAGCGTGATTCTCGACAAATTTGTTTTGTCGATTTATCGTTTACCACTGAAAATATATATTCCTCTCATTTTCGTAATTCTGGCACTTCTTTCGGCAATATTTTTGCCGTTTTTCGGCAATATTGATTTTGCAGGAATAAATATTTTCTATATTGGTGTTTTCGTCGGTATGATCGTGATCGCGGCAATCTGGAATATCTTGTACACTCAGAGCATGCAGAAAGAAAATCTGCATGAGTACGAGCTTATCATGCTCATTTCGCCGCTAGCTACCATTATCTTCGCTGAAATATTTTTCCCATCTGAGCGCAATCTTGGTGTTTCTGTTGCGGCCGGGATTGCCTCGGTTACCTTCGTCCTCAGTCGACTCCGTGGTCACCATATAGCACTTAGCTTGACCGCAAAGAGAACCGTGCTAGCTATGCTGCTTATGTCCTTCGAATCAATCTTGTTCAAGGAGCTCCTAAATGTGTTTTCGCCCGTGGCGCTCTACTTTGCTCGTACTGCGGTGATCGCTATCGTTTTTGCCTTTATGTATAAGCCAAACTTCGGTCAGCTCCATGTAAAGCCTTTTCTACTTGTTCTTGGTTCAGGTCTCTTTGCCTTTGCAAATATGGTTTTGAAGCTCTATGGCTTTGATAATCTCGGTATTGTCGAGACGACGATGCTTTTACTCTTGGGGCCACTTATGGTTTACGCCTTTTCTTACTTCTATTTTCGAGAGAGACAGCACTACAAGTACGATATGGCTTGCGCAATAGTCGTAGTTTTGTGCATAATATACACTGTGGTAATCGAATAGAGACAAATTATCAAATATCAAGTGTCAATGATCAAGTAAGTATCAATTACCAAGTATCAAGTTCAGATTTAATATCGATTTTATCATTTTGACATTTGAAATTCATTTTAAATTTGTAAATTCTAAATTTTAAATTCCCCCAATATGTTCATCGACACTCACGCACATCTAGATTTCCCTGATTTCAAGTCCGAAGTACCGGCCGTCCTTGGTCGTGCACGTGAAGCTCATGTAGCAAATATTATCAACGTTGGGGTTGACTACGAGAGCTCTAAGCATTCGCTCGATCTCGCACGCAAGTATCCAGAAATCTACGCTACAGTCGGAATGCACCCACACTGTGCGAAGGATCTCGATATCGAGACGCGTGGCAAGCTTGCAGCACTTTGCGATCATCAAAAAGTTGTTGCGATCGGTGAGATCGGCCTTGATTATTACTATCTCAAACGCTCATCCAAGTACGCTCACTATCCAAACAGGGAAGAACAGATGTTTTGCTTCGAGCAAATGCTAGATCTTGCCCTCGAGACCAATCTTCCAGCTATCATTCACAGTCGTGAAGCGGATGCGGATATGCTAGGCATTCTCAAGTCCTATCATGGACAGCTCAGAGCAGTAATTCACTGTTTTTCTAGTGATTGGGAGTATGCGCAGAAGATTATTGATCTTGGCTTTGCAATTTCATTTACTGGAAATGTTACATATAAAAATTCTGAGCTGGTAGAGGCGATCAAGAAAATACCTCTCGCTTCGATGATGATCGAGACTGATTCGCCATATCTTACTCCCGAGCCATATCGTGGCAAGCGAAATGAGCCTGCTTACGTGATCGAAACCGCTCGTAAGATTGCTGAGATCAAGGGGATTTCTCTTGCAGAAGTCGAAATGGAGACAACGAAGAAGGCACAGAAGTTTTTCCGATTGGTATAAATGCTCGCCCGTCATTTTTTGTCATCCTTGGGGAGGACGAGCTATTACATATTAAATCTAATAGAAAAGCGAGCCATAACCCGAGGATCCAGAATACAATTCGGAAGAAGGCTTCCTGGATTCCCGATCAGGTCGGGAATGACGAACAAATATTGACAAAATAGCTTCACTATGCTATAGTGTACTGTTTTGGTGACTCGCGAATCGAGTTAAAATAAGCCAAAACATGTTCAGGAGATTATCATGACTGAACAGAATATAACTAAAAAGCAAAAAAAAGTTGCAATAATTATTGCAATGTTAGTAGCTCTTGTGGTTGGTTTAGTGCTTTGGAACGCTAACCATAAGTCTGCGCCGCTCTTGGTTAAAGAAGGGCAAGAATACCAAATGCTGTGCTTCGGCTCAGCAAGCGTATCAGTGCCGCTGGATCGAAAAGTTGAAGAGGAAAAGGATTCAATCCTCGTTGAAACGTATGTGATTACGTTTTGCTACGCCGGCACGGATGGTAGCAGACGTGGGACGATAGCTGTACCCAAACAATACTTGGTCAGAGATTCAAGTCTCGCGAAGAACCGTATCGTCTGGGAGAAGGCATTCGAGCTCGAAGGAATGGAATATCGGCTCGTTCGTTGGAATCCCGGGCACATGGTGCCAAACACAGAGGCGCCCGTGCTCAAGGAACAGGAACCGCTTAGAGAATAAGCAAAACCCAATAGCCAAATGCATTTTACATGCAGGAGGCTATTTTTTATTGATAAACATCTTTTTCATCTAGTTGTCATTCTGAGTGAAGCGAAGAATCTCCCTGCTACTATTAGATCCGGAGATCCTTCGCAGGCTCAGGATGACAGGCGCTGCATATTCACAGTCGAAAATGACAGAGTGGATCTTGACAAGAAATAGTCAGAAATGTTACATTACATCCTATAGAACACTATATTCAATACAGATAACTTTATTCAATACAGATAACCAATAAACGAATTAGGACTAATAATTGAATTAGAACGAACAAAATTAGTTTTTATTAGTCCATTCGTCATTCGTATTGAGAGGAAATTATGAAACAAATTACAACAAATGATCTACAATCTCAGCTTTCGAAGGTGATTCGCGATGTTGAAGCCGGAGAAGTCTACCAAGTCAACCGATATTCTAAGTCGGTGGCATATTTGATCTCGAAAGAAGACTTCGAGAAGCTTGTTGGTGGCTCTGACTGTAAGAAATGTGTTCAAGATCTCCGCAAAATCGCAAATACAATCAGCAATTAAAATTGCATTTTACATTTATCATTGATCATTTTTCATTAATTTATCATTTAGAAATTTAATAATTTAGCTCAAATAAGTATGGAAAAAATATATTTAGACAATGCTGCAACTACACGAGTGGCGCCTGAGGTCAGAGAGATCATGAACGACGTTTATGATCACCATTTTGGTAATCCATCGTCTATTCACTCAGTTGGCCAAGATGCAAAAAGAATTGTTGACGACGGTCGTCGACTTGCTAGCTTCTTCGTTGGCTGCAAGCCAGACGAAATCGTCTTCACCTCTGGTGGATCAGAGTCGGATAATCTTGCAATCAGAGGACTGATTGCAGGGGCAGAGTGGCAGAGTGGCAGAGTGGCAGAGAAGCCGCACGTAATCACATCTGCGACTGAGCATCATGCAATACTTCACACGGTAGAAGAGCTAGAAAAAGAGGGCAAGATTACTGCCACTTATCTGAAGCCAGATAGTGAGGGGATTATCTCTCCAGCTCAAGTCAAAGAAGCTATTACTGCGAATACAATTCTTGTCACTCTTATTTATGTAAACAACGAGACTGGCGTAGCTTTGCCAATTCGCGAAATAGGATTAGAAATAGCCAAGATACAAGAAACAAGAGACAAAAGTGGACTCGGAAAAGTATATTTTCACACTGATGCAGTTCAGGCTGCAGAATTTTTTCAGATTGCCCCAGAGTACTTAAAAGTTGATCTTCTCACCTTTACCGCGCACAAGATCCACGGTCCAAAGGGAATTGGTGTTCTGTATGCAAAAAAGGGTACACCGCTCAAGCATCAAATCACTGGTGGTGATCAGGAATTTCGGCTTAGAGCTGGTACCGAGAACGTTGCGGCCATCGCTGGACTTTCAAAAGCGATCGATCTCATCCTTCATGAACGTGGTGACAGTGGCAATCTTGGGCTCGAAGCAAATTTGCCTGAGCTTATGACGACAAACGAAGCTGTGCGGATCGAGAAACTTAGAGATAAACTTATCGAAGGTATTATAAGCTCAATTTCAGACTCGATCTTGAACGGATCGCAAATCAGACGAGCACCTGGGATTGCAAATATTAGCTTTATGAATGCTGAGGGTGAGGCTGTGATACTAAACCTCGACTTTCTAGGTATACAGGTCTCCTCAGGCTCAGCCTGCACTTCGAGATCGCTCGATCCAAGCCATGTTTTGTCTGCAATGGGAATTCCACCGGAGAAAGCACATGGATCAATCCGTTTCTCACTCTCGAAAGAGACGACTGAGGCAGAGATTGATAAGGTCTTGGAAGTGTTGCCTAAGATTATCACGAAATTAAGAGAGATGAGCCCATTTAATTAAAGAAAATTTAGAATTTAGAATTTAAAATTTAAAATAAATTTAGAATGATAAATTTAAAAACATTTATAATAATCAAGAAACAAGAAACAATAACCAGCAAATAAACAATTATCAATATTCAATAATCAAATCATTCCGAACTGTGTCTTGTACCTTGATTATTGGTTATTGCGACGAAGGAGTATATGGAAGAATATAGCGAAGAAGTTTTAGATCATTTTTATAACCCACGAAATGTGGGCGAGATTAAGGATGCCGACGGTGTCGGTGAAGTTGGCAATATGAAATGTGGCGACGTGATGCATATATACATAAAGGTTGGCAAACGGGCAACAAGTCAGCGGTCAGCGGTCAGCGGTCAGCAGGAAGAACAGCAAACTGCAGACAGCAAACTACAGACAGAGGAATACATTAAGGATGTTAAATTTAAAACACTTGGCTGCGCTGCCGCTATTGCGACTTCAAGCATGATGACTGAGCTCGTGAAGAGCAAAACGCTGGAAGAAGCAGCAAAAGTATCCAAGGACGATATCAATGTCGCTCTTGGGATTTTACCAAAGCAAAAATATCACTGTTCGATGCTGTCTGCTGACGGGATTCAGCGGGCAATTGCTGATTACAAAAGTAAAAACGTCAATAATAACCAATAATCAAGAAACCCCACTTCGCTCGTAGGAAACGAGCTACGAGGGGGAGGCAAGAAACAGTTAATAACCAATTATCAAACATCAGGTCTGAACGGAGAGTGATTGAACCTTGTATATTGAGATTTAACTGATTATTGTTACTTGTATCTTGGGATTTAATTTTGGAGTGAAATGGAAAAATTTGATGGCAAGGCAATCCGAGACGAAATCTTGAAGGATCTCGCCGACAAAGTCGTGGAGATGGAAGATAAGCCAGTTATGGCTGTTTTGCTGATCGGAAATGATCCGATTTGTGCGAAATATGTCGAGCTGAAGCAGAAACTCGCTGAGAAGATTGGTGTCCAGTTTAATCTTTATAAATTTGACGAAGAAAATACTGAAGAGGAAATTCTTGAATGCATCAAATTTCTAAACAGTGATCCTGAAACTCGCGGAATCATGATGCAGATCCCAATACTGGAGAAGTTTGATCGCGATAAGCTTATCGCCGCCATCTCGAAAGAGAAGGACATCGACGGTCTGAGATTTTGCGTCGGTCTTGAGTCTGACTTTCGTCCGCCAGTCGTACTTGCAGTTCTCGAGGCTATCATGCGTTCAGGCAAGAAGATTGATGAGAAGACCAAGGTTGTCATGCTTGGCCGTGGCTTCCTTGTCGGTGCGCCATTGCTAAAGACTTTTAAGGAAAATGGGATAGATCCGATCGTTATCGCTAGCGAGGGCAACAAAATTGAAAAGGGCAAGATTCCCGCCTCCGCGGGAATGACAGAAAATGGTGCGGGAATGACAGAAAAAGCAGAAGATGACATTATGAAAGCCGATATTATTATCTCTGCTGTGGGCAAGGCAAGCATGATCAAGGATCGTATGGTAAAAGAGGGCGTGATCTTGATCGACGCTGGCACTGCTGAGCAAAATGGTGCTCTTGTCGGTGACATCGACCCGAAAGCTTACAAAAAATCTCTTTACTATACACCGGTGCCTGGCGGAATTGGCCCAGTCACAGTCTCTATGCTATTTCGAAATTTGTTGAAATAAAAAAACTCTCTCAGAAAACTGAGAGAGTCGCGATATTTTTTGGTCTAAAACCAATTTAGACCGAGATAGTTGTACGAATAGATTAACGCGCCGATGACAGAGAAGATGATTCCGGCGCGAATAAATTCGCTTCCTGGAAACTCTACTTCTTCTGTCTTCTTCGACATTAGTATCCCCGTGACAAGCACGGCTAAGCCGATATGCATTGGGATAAGGAATGTACTCTGGATGAGATTGCCAAGAAGCATCATGCATATGATGGAGCCGTACATCGAAATTCCAATACCGGCCTGCATGACGTCTCTGTCTTTGTGTTTAGGATCCTGTTCGAAAATGCTATGCATTTTGAAGCCAAGGATCGAAAGACCTACGATGAAGAACAGGCACAAGAATATTCCGAGTGTATGTGGCAAGTCCGCGCCTATTCTGTCCACGAGACTGTTTAGGTCCAATGCAAAGATAAAAAGAAAGAGGGACGGACAAACAAGCATCAAGCCGGTTGTCCGACGCTGCGAGACCATTTCGGCATACCTGTCTCGATCTTTTTCATAGGGTATTACTACCCAGAGGTGAAAAGCTTTTCCGGCCAAGAAGGCGCACGCAATAAGAGCGAGCACGATGATGACGATAGATGCTATTAGCATAGCGTTCTCCTTTACCAAATTTTGGTGGGTGCGATTTGTTTGATATTATAAGCAAAATTTGATAATATGTCAATATAACTTAGAAATGTGTATTTGTTTTTAGTTCCTCCCTTTAGAAAGGGGAGGTTGGGTGGGGTATGATTTCTTAATAATACCACCCCTAGCCCCTCCTAACTTAGGAGGGGAATCAGAAAGTATGTCAATGACTGAGAACAAAAAAATTAAGGTTGCGCTTGGCATGTCCGGTGGCGTCGATTCGTCTGTAGCAGCGCTGCTCCTCAAAGAGCAGGGTTTTGACGTTGTCGGCCTCTTTATGAAGCTCTGGAACGATCCGACTTGCAGCACATCAAGAGAAAACAGCTGCTGTGATGAGAAGGCGCAGATGGATGCGAAAATGGTAGCCGATAAGCTCGGTATTCCTTTTTACGTTGTAGACGCTCGAGAGTATTTCAAGCAAGAAGTGACGGACTACTACTTAGACGAATACAAGCATTTCCGTACTCCAAATCCATGTGCTATTTGCAATAAAAAGATCAAATTTGGCTGGATGCTAGACTTTGCGAAGAAAATTGGCTGCGATAAGGTCGCAACTGGTCACTACGCTAGAATCGTGAGCGATTCGGTCGAATTATCAAATATCAATGGTCAAATATCAATTAATAATCAATTTTTCAATGATCAAGTAGAAAATGACCTATGTTCTGTCATCCCAGCGAAGGCTGGGATCCAGGCGGAATATATAGATTCCCGCCTTCGCGGGAATGACAAAAAAGAGAGCGGGAATGACAAGTCAGGCGGTGCCTATCGCTTACTTCTTGGAGCTGACGAGAAGAAGGATCAGACATATTTTCTCTATCAGCTTGATCAGGATCAGCTTAGCCAGATAATCTTCCCCGTTGGTCACCTCACGAAGGACAAAGTGAGAGAAATCGCGAAAAAGGCTGATTTGCCAGTATTCGAGAAGGCGGAGAGTCAGGAAGTTTGCTTCATTCACGACAAGAGCTATACAGACTTTCTAAAAAGATATCTGTCAGAGGAATACTTCAAACCTGGACGAATTGTTGATCTTGACGGCTATACAGTTGGCAAGCACAAAGGCCTCGTGAACTATACAGTTGGACAGCGAAAGGGAATAGACCAAACAGGTATATTTAACGATGGCAAAGATCCTATATATGTAACTGGCTTCGACAAAGAGAAGAATGAGCTCATTGTCGGGAAAAACACTGATACTTTCAAATCTGAAATGACGATTGATAATCTAACGTGGATCAACCCTAAAACGATACAATCTGATCTTAAATCTACCGATCTAGCGGTGAAAATACGCTATCGCGTACCTGCAGTTGCCTGCGAGATTGATAGTTCTCGACAGAGCTCGAACGATAAATTGGTTATTAGATTCACCGAGCCTCAGCGTGCGGTTACCCCCGGGCAATGTGCTGTTTTCTATATTCACGATCAAGTACTTGGCGGCGGCACGATTTTGCGATAATCTCTATACATGGATCTTGATATTCAATTGAAAAATCTACCATCAGTCGGCCCAAAGACAGCCGATCTTTTGGCGAAGCTGGGACTCACGAAGATCTCGGATCTTTTTACCTATTATCCTCGTCGATATGAGGACTACACTACTCCAACTAGGATTTCAGATATACCAAGCCTTGTGGCCGACGACTGGGCTTCTACACCCACTTTTACCGTCAAAGGTAATCTTCTGGCTATCGCTAACAAAACGACCCGCAGACGCGGTTTCACGGTCACTGAGGGGGTGTTGGTAGATGAGACAGGGTCAATAAAGGTAGTTTGGTTCAATCAGCCATTTTTGGCTAAGATGCTGAAGCCAGGGAGCGTACTTATCCTCCATGGTAGAGTAAATTATGATCGCTACTCTCAGGGCTATGTGATGGAATCGCCAAATCGTGCGATGATACCAAAGATTGTGCCTGTTTATGGCGAAACCGCAGGGATTACCACTTTTTTCATCTCAAGATTAGTAAATAAGGTGCTAAAGATGACTTCTGAGATCAAGGAGCACCTGCCAGCCGAAATCATTGAGAAATATAAATTACTTTCAATCTCAGATGCCCTAACTAATATTCATGAGCCAAGATCAATTGAGCTCCTAAATGAGGCCAGACGCAGGCTTGCTTTTGACGAGCTATTTATCATTTCGCTTCGCGCTAATTTGTCGAAACAGGAAGTGAGCTCGAAGAAAGCGCTGGAAATTCATATTGATGAAGACAAGATCAAAGAGTTGCTGGCTAAGCTCCCATATGAGCTCACCGGCGATCAGAAAAAGGCACTGGACGACATTATTTCTGATATGGCGAAGGATGCATCGATGAATCGTCTTCTAAACGGAGATGTTGGCAGTGGCAAAACCGCGGTAGCAGCTATGGCAGCTGCGGTAGCTCATGAGGCTGGATTCAAGACTTTAATTATGGCGCCTACTAGTATCTTGGCAGTGCAGCACTTCGAAACGCTCAGTAAAATATTTGGCAAAGATATGTCAATCGGTCTTATGACGAGCGACCGCCAAGAGATAAATTGTCGTATTGATAAATTGTTTTGCGAAGACATTGATGGTAAATTACCTAATTTATCTACAAGCAATGCAACAATGCAGCAATTTAACAATTGCAATATCGTTGTCGGTACTCACGCGCTAATCCAAAAGGGAGTTGAGTTTGACAATATTGGCCTCGTTGTAGTCGATGAACAGCACAGATTTGGTGTCAAACAGCGTGCTGCCTTGCAGAAAATATCAAATATCAAGTGCCAAATATCAATTAATAATCAAGTAGAAACCAAAAATATTAATTCGCCTGGATCCCACCTCTCAAGCTTACAGGCTGGGATGACAGCAAATGATGAGAACAATGTAGCAATTCAGCAATATAGCAATATGGAGTTCCGTCCTCATTTCCTCTCGATGACTGCAACTCCGATTCCTCGGACTCTTCATCTAGCTCTATTTGGCGATCTCGAGCTCTCAATCATCTCCGAGAAGCCAGCCGATCGTAAGGAGATCAAGACTAGATTTGTAGAGGCACACAATCGCGAAAAGGCCTATGAGTTTATCCGAGCTCAGATCAATCATGGGCGCCAGGCGTTCGTGATCTGTCCGCTGATTCAAGAGAAAGATGACAAGAAGACAGACTTATTCGATGAAGATCGTAAATCTGTGATCAAAGAGCATGAGAAGCTTAGTAAAGAAATTTTCCCAGAGCTAAAAATACTTATGTTGCATGGCAAGATGCCCGCGAAAGAAAAAGACGCTGTAATGAGCGAATTTGCAAGTGGGAAAGCCGATATTTTGGTTAGTACATCGGTCGTCGAGGTAGGGGTAGATATCCCTAATGCGACGGTCATGATGATCGAGGATGCAGAAAGATTTGGCTTATCTCAGATTCATCAGTTTCGAGGTCGTGTTGGCCGCGCGGAACATCAATCTTTTTGCTTTCTCTTCTCCAATTCGGAAAGTCCCAAGTCCTTACAAAGACTAAACGCGCTTGAGGCTACCTCTGACGGGTTCAAGCTTGCAGAGATCGATCTCGAAACAAGGGGACCAGGAGCAGTCTTTGGTACTCAGCAATCTGGTCTTCTGGATCTCAAGATGGCTTCGCTCTCAGATAGAGTGCTGATCGAGCACGCCGCTAGCGCTGCGAAAGAAATCGTACTAAGATTAAAAGAATATCCTTTATTAAAGCAAAAAGTTGATGAATTCGCGGTCAATAATCATATGGAGTAGCTTTGATTAAAGAAACGAAACTAGGCTTAGGCGATTATATTGAAAAGTATCGACTTATTATCGGGATAGCTTTGCTGATTTTGGTTTGTGGTGGTATCAGCTTCCTTATTTATCGTGAGAATTATTGGAAGCCTGGGATTGAGACAAGGTTATCTGGTCAGGAGGCGAAGATTCTCGAGCTGGAGGCCAAGCTGAATGGAGAGAAATCAGAGCCAGTCGCAGTAGACCCAGCTAGTATCGTTCAAGCGAGTACGCCCTCCGTAGCTGAGAGTACGCCAAAAGCAGCTGAGGTGGCTCCAACACAGTCTGCTGTGGCTACTACCACGACTACGGCGCCAGCTACATCAGCTCAGGGTCAGATTGTCCATATTAACAGTGCCACTTTGGCAGAATTTGATACACTTCCAGGTATTGGCCCAGTGCTGTCAAAACGAATTGTTGACTACCGTGATAAAAACGGTCTCTTTACCTCGATCGAGGGCATGAAAAAGGTTTCTGGCATTGGTGACAAGACATATCTCAAATTTAAAGACCTGTTAGCATTATAAAAAGTGAGTGACCCCTGCCGTTACCTCGTACCAGTGTCTGAAATTACTCCCCTAGATTAGGGGAGGCCTGGCGGGGTAGTACAGAATGAAATAGATTTATACCCCCTCCAACTCCCCCTAATTTAGGGGGAGAGCTAGAAATGTTGTCATCTCGACCCATTCCGAGCCCACCGTCGGGTGGATTGAGGAAGGCGAGAGATCCTACCAGAGCTTCACAAAGGACAGCCAAAGAATAACCAGAAGCTTTCTCCTCCTTCGCGCTATCGCGGCTGCGGAGGACACGGTCGTTGTGGAAGCTCGTCCACAATGTCGAAATGTATATTTCTATACGCGAAAATTATAAAAAACCTCGCTTCCGCGAGGCTTTTTATAATGTCGATATTTGGAGTCTTAGAGAAGTCCGCTAGCTTGTTTGATCAAGTTTGCTTCTTTTTCTTTTAAATCTTTTATTGAGTTTTCGATATCACTAATTTTGTCTAGCTCTGCCTGGGATTTGCTTATAGCTGTTTGGAGCTCAGTCTTTTTTGCTGTAAATTTTTCGGCTAGCTCTGCAAGAGAACCACTTGCTTCGTGTGATGCCTCAGAAATCTCTGGCATCTTGTCAGCATCCTTAGGAATTGAAGGAAAGTTGTTGAAATCGTTTGCGTCAGTTGGTTTGTCTGAATAGTTACCAAAAGTAATATCTCCATCTACATCATCGTCAGGTGGTTTTGGGAGATCATTTGTGCCAACGATGTCATCTATAGAAGAAGTATCTTTCTTTTGTTCATCTTCTTTTATTTGTGCATCGATAAATGCAAGGTCTTCTGACGTTGAATCGTCACCCTCAGCATCTATTCCAATGTCTGTTGTGATGGGTTCGCCACCTACTTTTTTCAGCGCGTCATCGGTGCTTTTGTCTAAATTTTCCTCGGCAACGCCACCAATAGGTAAATCCCATTTTGTGTCTTTATCTTCGTCCATATCACCCTCCATATTACGTTTTATAAATTATAAATGTTAGCAAAACAAATTGCAAGTTTTGTGATAGATTGCATAAATGCCTTCTAAATTCTATAATATGTATATCTGGTATTAACTGAATATATATGACTTATTTGATCGCAATTTATGTATTGTTCTTGATTATTTTTGGATATTTCAGCGTCATCGGTGTGTCTTATCTGAGAGTTGGAGGAAGAGGGACTTTGGCCAGCAAGAGAGCTGTTGCTTGGTATCTTTCTTTATCAATCTCTACTATTGTTTTGACCACCGTTGCTCTTGGCTTGGAGTATTATCTAATCCCATGAAAAAATATTTTCCAAATCAAAAACCTGATGAAAAAGTACTATATGTCATAAGACGTCATTGGTTTTCGTATATTCCAAACATCGTATTCAGTTTCCTGGTAGCAACAGGTATTATCGGCGTCGGAATTGCTTTGATGACAAATGTTATCAGCCTTACAGGTCTAAACGTTGAGATTTTCACTCTATGTGTATCTATGGTTGTGCTCTCTGTGATGGTAGTGATTCTTCACGGCTTCGTCGATCAGTATCTAGACGTATTTATTATCACTGACGATAGAATAATCGATATAAAGCAAAACGGCTTCTTTCGTCAAAAAACAAATGAGCTTCATCTGGTTGATATTAACGACGTCGAAACTGAGGTTTCTGGAATATTTGGTGTGTATATGAAGTTCGGCAATCTTGCGATCAAGACTGGCAGTGAAAATGAAGAAATGTCTATCGAGTCCGTGCCTAGAGCGACCAAAGTGGCTAGAATGCTTATGGATTTGCACACGAAAATGGTTGCTGACGAGAAGATCGACTTTGACACGCTGCTGATAGAGGGAATTCCAAATTGTGTCCTTGAAGAGAGCGATCCAGAGGAATATGAGAGGGCAAAACACACCGACGAAATGCAAAAAGATGATGCAGGCTATTATTTCTGGACAAGATTGAAGTAAAATATTTTTCGATAAACGAGGGAGAATCTAGTGGTAAAAAAGATTAGCGAGAAATCACTCAAGTCGCTTGAGCGTCTTGAGAACAATTATCGGATGATCTATATCATTATCATGAGTGCGCCGCTGATCTTGGCGATGGAGATCTTGGTGACTCAACAAAATGCGATTACCGGCGTTCTTCAGTTTAAGGACTTTAGTCTGGTCAACTGGACGGACGTTGTGATGTTTTTTGTCTTTCTGTCTCTCTATATTCGATTTTTTCTTGGCGATTTACGTTATTTAGACATGAAATATCTGGAAAAACAAAATGCAGATACTTTCATGAAGAGATATCACCCTTTTTCTAGGATGTTAGAGTTTTTCGCGGATATCTTACATGCAGTTTCATTCTATGTTTTGGCCGCAGCGATTACTGATTTTCATCTGTTCTATATCGTTATTGTATTTTTGCTGGTTCTAAACGCTTTGTGGCTTTTTATTACACACCTTACGTCAGATCGCTTTGACTCCAGTCGGACCGAGTCCAAAAGCAGAATGATCTGGATGATAAATAATGCAGCGACCGCCTTTGTCTTGCTCATTTGTGAACGATATTTTGCTGATGCTAATCAGAGTTTTCTTCTAATCTCTTTTGTGGTGATTATGGTTATAAATTCAATTGTGGACTTTTTCTTCTCTCGTCATTTGTATTTCCCAAAGATTGAAGAGATAGAAGAATAACGCTGGTTCCATAGATATAAAAAAAGCCCTTGCAATATTTAGCAAAGGGCTTGCGTTTTTGGGTGCAAATTGAGCGAAAGCCGAGCTGCCTCGTGGATCGGTAGAGTTTCCATTTCGTGAGGCGATAAAGAAAGTTTTGGAACGAGCCGCATAAGTCCTAAATTATTCGAAAAAGACAGTCGAGGGACTGTCTTTTTCGAATAATTATAAAGAGAAAATTTATTTCTCTATTTCCACTTTTTTTCTGCGAGAAAGAATAATTAGATAGGCGATGCCAGATAAAACAAGCAGGGCAAGTATACTACCCAGACTTATTCCTAGTGGAGAGAGTATAAATGATCTTATTGTGCCAGATTTGTCTACTAGGCTGTAGGAATTGAGATATCTTCCATTCATGCCAAAGCTGACTTCACCCTTGATATTCTGATCAGCTGAAAAAACTTCATTATCTTTTACCGTTGTTTTGTCGATATAAACTGAAAGCAAGCTGCCTACGGAGTACTCATCTTCACATTCAGGGTATGTTTTGGAAACGGATTCAACGTAAATGTCTATACTATAACGAGCCTGATAGCCATTTGTGCTGTCAGATGGACAGCTATCCGGATTACTTACGCATGGATGCACGTATGTGTCTTGAAATTCAACCGATTCTATTCTGCCTTCAACGTTGCAAACAGGGACAGCACGAGGTGGCGAAGCGAGAACTGGTGTTGCTCCGAAAATAACAAATGCAAAAGCAAAAGCAGTCCCTACAAAAATGTTTCTGTTCATGTAGCTTCCTAAATGTTAATTATATTAATAAAAAATCAAGGGCGAAAATTGTTGCTATAATTATTATATTCGCTCAGTATTGTTTAATCAATCAACAAATTTTTAATCTAAAAAATAAACCGTTTGCAGAACCGCAAAGGGTTCGAGTCCTCTGCACCATAATAAAAAGACTATCCTTTCGGATAATCATTTTATTTTGGTGCCCGGGAGAGGAGTCGAACCTCCATGTCTTTCGACACTAGTTCCTAAGACTAGCGCGTATACCATTTCGCCACCCGGGCAGATGGATCTAATTGATCATAGCGAAAAACAAGGTTTTTTTCAAGTAGACCATCCTGATCTAGCGTCAGCACATATTGACAAATATTAACAAAAGGCGTATTATTTCCGAGGTGATCGACGAGGTATTTTTTTGTGTCGGTCATTGATGTCCCTTTAGGGAGCAAAACATGAACATGGAGTCAATCGGTGGGGTCACACCAGTTTGGTGCGCACTAACAAGAGTGTGTTCTGCTGAGGCTATTGATGGCATGTAAGTCTATCTTAGAAGCGGCGTTTTAGCTGCATCATCGTAGTAAAATGGAGGAGAGAATGGACATATAGACTGAAAAGTCTAAAATTTCTTTTCCCGTCATGACAAAAGAAGGAAAGAAGACTAAGAAAAAATGAGGAAACGGAGGGCAAATGTCCTCATCAATCAGATTCGGGATTCGATTATGAGAGGCAATGGCCTCGAAGAAATAGTTGGATCTCCCCCCAAATCATGATTGATACAAAAGTATCGCCCACTTGAACACATCCTCAAGTTGGGATTAAGGAAAACAGGTGGCGTAGTGCTGAACAAGTGCTACGCCCACTTTTTTTTAACAATCAAAAAAGCCGCTAATGAGCGGCTTTTTTATATCATATTTGGTTTATTTCTTTGCCTGCTTGGCTTCTTTCCATGCAAGCTCGAAGAGCAGCTTCATGTTCTGTGCAATCTCTTCACTCTCGACAACTACACCGTGAGGTCTTGATTGGTCGAAGTGATAGAATTTTACACCCCAATTTGGATAAATGCTGATAGTACCGGTGAGCGGAAACTTATCTCTGGATAGATAGACGCCCTCTCTGAGCTCCTCTGTGTTTGTTTGTGTCGGAATCTCACCATCTCTGTGTGTATAAATCGTGCGAGATTTGATCCCTAGGTCAACGCGCTCCTTCAAGGAATCCTTGCGTCGGCTACCGAAGCGTTCTTCCATAAGATCAATCGGCGCAACAGATAATAGCTCGTTATTTTTCTCTAGTTTGTCTCTGCCATATCGGTCCATAGATACTAGGCCGTCAGCGCCCTCGAAATAGCTCACAGCAGGTTTTTCAGTGTTTGCATTGTAGATTGCATGTAGTTGATTCATTACGCTCCCTAGCTCTGATTTGCGGTGTTCTATCTCTGAGACCTGTTCCTTCAAGATATTCTCAAGCTCGTTTGGGCTC
>Ga0194056_10000336_pt1 | contig 25182 bp, 21 predicted proteins | sample SepL4413m_MetaG_FD_155458 | JGI IMG/M metagenome (GOLD analysis project Ga0194056, IMG submission 155458) | Anoxic zone freshwater microbial communities from boreal shield lake in IISD Experimental Lakes Area, Ontario, Canada - Sep2016-L442-13m | ecosystem: Environmental > Aquatic > Freshwater... | reverse complement strand
CTGTATTACCTCCCCGATCCGCGCCCGATAAAGCAACGTCGCTTCGCTTGTTGCGGGGCGCTCCTTTCGGCCTAAAAACCGAGGTCTTAAACCAGCAAGGAAGATTGATAAACAAGAAAATACTTTTTAGTACACGACCTTACTTGTCGCTTACCTCGTTATACTGATTACCGTCATCAACAATAATCGCTTCGGAGTCAGTCATGCTCAATCAAAAAATGCCCGATTTTATGTCCACCGTCAGTACTTCACGGCAAAGCAAGACCATGCGCAATCAATATGTCGCCTATCAACGCCTGGCGGCTATTTACCTGTTGCGGTTGGCGCTGGGCTTGCAAAAAAACCTGAAACGAATCCAGCTCTGCGATTTCTTTGAAGATGATTTGGGCAGGATTACAGGACTGGACGACTTTTACTATCTTGGCGATGACGATATTAATTTTCACAATTTAAGCACCGATAACAGGTTGCCATTATTACAAAGCGCCACTAGACGGTCATTATTGAAAGCTATGAGTCAACAGTTGAACACCTTACTGGAAGAAGGTGTCGGATCGTCTGAAGTGCTGTTTGTTAACATAGGCTTGCTGAGTACGACCTTAAAGCTCAGTCCGGTCGAACAGGAACTATTGGTGCTGCGTTTGCTGATGGCCTTGCTGGAAGTGTTTCGCATGACCCTAATCAATCAGTGTGGCATCTGTAACATGCCGTCTACCGTCGATTACTTGCAACTGATGACGACCCGTCCAGCCAGGGACATTCAGAAAGCCCTGCGACCCGATAGCCAATTGCTGCAAATGGGCTGGTTAAAAATTAATTCCGGCTTGGTCGATCTGGAGGATAAACTGATACTGGCCGATGGTTTGCTGGATATTCTGCTGCGTCAACACGACAGCTCCGAAGCACTGTTTGCCAACTTTTTCCGAGCCTCCAGCCTTACTGATCTGATGCTGGATGATTACGCCCATTTGCAAAACGATCTGGATGTTTTGCGGCCTTACCTGCGAACAGCGATGGACGAAAAAAAGGCAGGCGTCAATATCCTGATCTACGGTTCTCCCGGCGTCGGCAAAACCCAGTTTGCCAAGCTGTTGGCGCAAAGCTTAAACGCTTCACTATATGAAGTATTGTGTACCGATCTGGAAGGCAACGCCTTGCGCGGCAGCGCCCGTTTTGCCGCCTGCAATCTCAGCCAGAAATTGCTGAGTAAAAGCAATGCCAGCCTGCTGCTGTTCGATGAGGCGGAAGACGTATTCCCCTCCAGATGCAGCTTCTTTTTCGGCGAAGACGATGAAGATGAGCCAGCCAACGGTCGGGGCGACAAAGCCTGGATCAATCGGCAACTGGAAAATAATCCGGTGCCAATAATCTGGATAAGCAACCAACCCCAAGGCATGGATAAAGCCTATTTGCGGCGCTTTAGCTACTCGGTCGAAATCGACAAAATGCCTGACTCCATCCGCAGGCGTATCGTCACCAAGTACAGTAAAGGTTTAAAAGTGAGCGACGGGTGGCGCGAAAAGCTGATCAGCCAAACGCATTTGACACCGGCGCAAATCGAACAAGCCTGTTCGATAGCCAAAATCGCGCAAAAACGGGCGTCAATTAAAACCGAGCAGATTGCCGAACGGGTGCTGGAATCCAGTATGCACCTGCTCAAGCAAAAAAGCAGCCTGTCAAAAGCCCCGGCCTGGACACAATACGACATAAGCTTTACCAATACCGATATGGATTTGGATGCGCTGTTAACCGGTCTTAAACAAAATCCGCGCGGCAACTTCTGTTTTTACGGCGCTCCCGGCACCGGTAAAACCGCCTTGGCCGGACACATTGCCGAAACATTGGGTTTGCAGCTGCACAGTAAACGCGCTTCCGATCTGTTAGATAAATATGTGGGAGAAAGTGAAAAAAACATTGCGGCAATGTTTACCGACGCACAAAAACAGGGTAGTATTTTATTACTGGATGAAGCTGATAATCTGTTGAGTGATCGCAGACATGCCAGTTATCAATGGGAAATTACCCAGATCAACGAAATGCTCACCCAGATGGAAACCTTCACCGGCATCTTCATTTGCACCACCAACCTGATGGACAAGCTGGATGCCGCCTCATTGCGACGCTTCGATTTTAAGGTGAAATTTAATTATCTCCGTCCCGAGCAACGTTGGGCTTTGTTTCAGCAAGAAAGCCAGCGCCTTGGTTGCCGTCTGCCCCGCGCGGCCAAAGTGTTAGAGGCGCTAAAGCAGCAGATTCATCGCCTCACCAAACTGACCCCAGGCGACTTTGCGGTGGTCAGCCGGCAAGTGGCAGTGTTAGGCAAAACTCCAACTCCAGAAAGGATTATTGCCGTGCTGACGCAGGAATGCAAAGCCAAGGGCGAAACCTTTTCACAAATAGGCTTTGTTCATTGATGTTGTAGGAGCGACGCCCACGTCGCAACTGGCAAGTAAGTTTGTCCTTTATAATCGCGACGTAGGCGTCGCTCCCACGACTTAGGAATGAGCATGAAACAACTTAGGCATCTTGCTCCCTCTCCCTCCGGGAGAGGGCTGGGGTGAGGGTATAAATGGTTAAGTTATTTCATGCACGATCCTTACAGGAGATCATTATGAAAATCCCAACCCCAAAATTTGAAATCAACAAGCGCATGGTTTCTCCGCTAGAAATCGATATGTGGAACATCAAAGGCAAATACGCAGACGGCGAATGGCATGAGCTGATTCATGCCTGCGTCAAAAACTGGGCGGCAAAAAACCAATTCGACGGCAAAGGCACTATCTGGAGTCACGTTATGCCAAGTGCAAACTTCGGAGATTATGGCGACTCTTGTTGTATTGCCGCGTTTGGCATGACGGGCTTTATGAAGCAACTGGAAACGATGTTAAGCGGTCACTTTTCAAGACAAGTGCGGCGCTCCGATGAAATGCAGGTTGAACGCGGAAGCTGGCGGCCTTACTTGCATTTGGAACAGGGTAAAATTTGGATTATCAGTGATGATGTGGAATGGATGGAATTGGAGTACGATTACAACCTCTCATGGGCTCGTGGCTAATCTGGTTAGTGCATTAGCCATGACAAACTATAATCGGATCACATAAGGTTTATTAGGAAAAGCCAAGTCTTGTCAATAAATGTAAAAACTTAACTGGTAAGAGGAAGTTAATAGTGAGTGCGACTTTGATTAGAGTAAAACAACACAATGAACGTTGCCGCGATTGTAAATTAACCGTGAGCAATATGCTTGCCGGTCTTTTCGGTAAGGTACAAGACAATTGGGATTTGAATCTACCGTGTAGGTTAGCTGACTACATCAATACTGATCTGGCTGATACATTGGAAACAGTTCATGAGGCATTACAGAAGCACAGGGGATTTAACCAATTTGTTAGGTCAAAGAAACTGCCAAGGGTTGATTACTTCATTCCAGACCAGAACCTTATAGTTGAATTCGATGAGTCGCAACATTTTACAAAACCAAGAGATATTGCGCTTAGTCATTACCCTCAAGGAAAAGATTACGGCTTTAACGTAGAAAAATGGCGTGAACTTTGTCAAAAATTAGACAAACGGGACAATGATCCGCCATACAGAGACGAACAAAGAGCATGGTACGACACCCTAAGGGACATTGCCCCACAACTTAAGGGGTGCAAGCAAACCGTTAGATTATATTCTCGCGACTTTGTATGGTGCTCTATGAATCCCAACAGTGAATCCGATCTGCTTAGGTTTGAACAGATTATTCTTCAACCAAACAAGTAATTAATTATGACAATGAATGTTAGCAATCGGCTAAAGGGAGAAACCGAAGAGCCGGATTCAATGCCACCACCTTGCTTGAACATTACCAAGCTAGGGATTGTCTCTCGTGATTATTGGTGTGAGTTTGAAAACGGGCAGCGTGACTTTAGCCATATATTACCGAATGCATTGAAACTACTGGATGATAAGGGGTGCGATGCTGTTCTTTTCTCATTATTCAGTATTGATGACCGAAAGTCTTATGACCCATGTACAGCATTCAAGGGACTGAAGAATGTTAAGGCGATATTTCTTGAAGAATTTAAGGACAACTTTAAAGGTAAAATTAATTTAAAGGGCAAAATTAAAGAGAGGACAAGAGGAATTTATAATGTACACCATAGACCAAGTAAAGAATGGGCTAAATATAGTTTTGAACAAGTATTTGGCACATTAACCGGCATGCGTAAAGGTGTAATTGATAAATTTATCAAAGATGACATGCCCAAGAGAATTATGGGAAACTGCTGCGTTTTGCTATGCGGGGAATCCAATGGAGTAAAATATTCTAAAGAAAATAAAATAGTGGAAGATACTTTTGGTCTTCGTGAATTCATTCAAAAAAAGAAGACAAATATTATTCTTAACCCTATACATGATCGCATGACCAGGTTTGAGATGAAGCTAAAAAGACAATTCTTATCTGAAAAAAAACGATGGATTATATCGGTGTGGAATAAAGGAAAAAAAGATAAGAACGGTAATACAAAAGATGATGAAAAACCAGCATGGATGGTGTTTTTTAATGGAAAAGAAGTTATTGTTGAACCAGAAAAACACTCTTTTGGGGTTAACGTTGAAGTTGGAATCTTATCGATCCCAATAAATTAAGTTTCACTTCAACAGCTCTCTAATTACCCTAAAAATTAATAGTAATTGATATGGATAAAGTAACTCGAAATGTTAGATGGCAAATGGTCTTTGAAAATAATCCAGTTGACCAGTTAGCCACAAACAGCAAAATAGTTATGTAGGGTACGTTACGCGTACCCTACAGGGCTTCATCCGATAGAGAAAGCCGATTTAAGCTAAGAACACAAGCACTTATACATGACGTTAACCACCAAAAGGATCTCACCAAAATGCAAAGTATCAAAGATTTTTACAACCACAAGCAAGTTTCAGAATTTAAAAAAGCCGTTCCTAGCCTTCGAGCACAAATTGGCAGGGAAATATGGTCAAATGAGATTAAACAATTTGGTATAGCTGGTAACACTTTCCGCGCCTTCACTGGATGGGACAATAGGCCGAGCGATCTATATCACACTTGGGCAGAAAAACAGTGCAAAACACTTGATCCTGCCACGCTTGCGATGTCAGTCAATTCAGAAGAACAATTTGAGGAATGGCATGCCTCGCTTTGCAAGAGTCTGCAGAAACACTGGAAGAAGAACGAAGGCAAAGAGTTAAGTATTGCTCATCAGTACAAGGTTATTGATCTCTATATCAAGTGGCTAAGCCAATTTAACTTTGGCTTGCCTGCTATATCTAGTGGTTTTCTTTCCTATTCGCACTGCGCCATCGATAGCCAGATCCTCTTAACATTGAATGATTGCCTTTCTGGCGCGTTGCCCCTCGGTAAGCCATCAATGGGACACGTTAAATGTGAGGCAACTTATCAATTCTGCCAGGGGCTGATTTCCAGCTTTTCTTCGCACTGCGGAGGTACCTCACTACTTTTCGATTACTATGCTTGGAAACCTGGCGGTGGCTAAATTCGTAAGGTGGTTGCGACTCAGCGAACCGCCATTTTGTATAATCAAAAACCAATCCATTATTAGTCACTGCATTCAAAAACTCACCAACATGAATCAAGACATCCTCTGGAAACAACGCCTTGCCAATTATCAAAAAGCACTTGCCCAGTTAACAAAATTTATCGATAAAGGCGAACTCAAAGAACTGGAAGAGCAAGGCTTGATTCAGGCGTTTGAATACACGCATGAGTTGGCCTGAAATGTATTGCGTGATTATTTACTGGAAAAAGGTCATCAAAATATCCACGGTTCGAAGGATGCAACTCGTACAGCATTCAAGCTGAATTTGATCCGGGATGGCGATAGCTGGATGAATATGATTCGGGATCGAAACCGTACCAGCCACACCTATAATCAGGAAACAGTCGATTCAATCGCCAACAACATTAAACAACGATTTTTCGGATTATTTGCTGCCTTACACCGTGGATTTATCACTGTACACGCAGATTGATAATGCCGATTTGCTGAATCATATTCAGCGTGTCGGGCAGGTGTTTTATCAACGTGACAAGTTCACGACAACTTAATATAAATCATTGCACTTATCCCATCGATGGACACCGCTCTTCGCTACTTAGAAATGCTCGGTTTTATCCCCAAGGAACCTGGCAATATTACCACCCCGGATTTGCTGATAAAGTTGCAAGATAAAGGTTACCAGATTGACCTCAGAACAGTGCAGCGGGATTTGACTAAACTGTCCGCATCCGGCTTGTTTCCGTTTACCAGTTCCGAAGGCACCAAACCGTTATGCTGGTTCTGGCCGCAGAATACCCCGCGCATGCAATTTCCGTTGATGACGGCGGATGAGGCGCTGACCTTCAAACTGGTCGAGCAGTTTTTAAATCCCTTATTGCCGCTATCCGTTAAAAACCAGTTGGCCGCTTACTTCATTTTGGCCGACAGTACCTTAAAAGCCTCACCTTTGGCGAACTGGACTGATAAGGTTCGTATTATTTCCAATAACCAAACCTTATTACCGGCCAAGATTAATGACACCGTGCTGGCGGTGGTTTATGAAGCACTCTTAAAAAGTCGGCGTTTTACGGCAAGCTACCGGCCCCGCAAAAATCAGGTCAAGCCCTACGAAGTCAATCCCTTGGGTCTTATACTTAAGGGCAGCGCCATGTATCTGGTGGCTACGCTGTGGGATTATCAGGATATTAAACAACTGGCCTTGCACCGCTTTTCGGAAGCAACGCTGCTGGACAAAGACGTGTCTGCCCCCAGCGATTTTTCGTTGGATGCCTATATTGCCGAGGGCGGTTTCGATTATCCCACCATTCCCGAGCATTCCATCCGGCTTACTGTTAAAATCAACGACCCGATAAAAAAGTATCTGTCCGAAACGCCGTTGAGCGCCGATCAACAGATTACCCGACTCGACGCCATGACTTATCAACTGCAAGCCACGGTTAAAGACACGCTGCAACTACGCTGGTGGCTACGCAGTTTTGCCGCTGATGTGGAGATTTTAGAACCACTGTCCTTGCGTGAGGAGTTTGTGGAATCAGCAAAGGCATTAAGCCAAATTTATCAAGTTTGAATGACAACATAACCTGAATTAATAAAGCAATTTGTCGAAAAGCCCGTTGTTTTGGTCATTAAGGCAACTCGCAATAAATAAGGAACGTGCATGAAATAACTTGACCATTTATATCACCGCACCCCAGTTCTCCAGCAGGAGAGGAGGCAACATGCCTGCGTTATTTCATGCGCATTCTTTACCCTTATTCCCTAAACGCCAAACGATAACCGACACCTGCTTCGGTAAGCAAATAATGTGGTTGAGCGGGATCTGCTTCGAGTTTCCGGCGTAATTGCCCCATATAAATCCGGACATAGTGGGCATGTTCTATATAGGCAGGCCCCCAGACGTGCAACAATAACTGTCGGTGCGTCAACACCTTGCCTGCATGATGGATCAGGACGGTCAGTAGCCGATATTCAATGGGCGTCAGATGAATCTCCTGTTCAGCAATAAATACACAGCGACGGGATAAATCAACCTGTAAATCACCAAGACAAAAAAGCGTTTCGGGACTGTCTCCGGCAAGCCTGGCGGCGTGGCGTAGTGATACGCGAATACGTGCCAGAAGCTCACCGATACTGAATGGTTTGGTCAGATAATCATCCGCTCCGGCATCCAATGCGTTAACCTTGTTGTTTTCCTGACTTCTGGCTGACAGCACGATGATCGGCACGGCTGACCACTCGCGAACTTTGTTGATAACGGCTATGCCGTCCATGTCAGGCAGTCCCAAATCAAGAATGACCAGCTCCGGTTTACGCCTGCCAATTTCCAACAAGCCTCTTTCACCGGTGCCAGCCTCAATCACCTGAAAGCCCTGCGCCCTCAAACTGGTGCGCAGAAAACGGCAGATTTGGGAATCGTCCTCGATAACCACAATAACAGGATTCGTGTTATTCATCTTCCAGCTCATTAACCAGTTGCGGCGATGCTTCCTCTACAGGCAGCATAAAAAAGAATTGCGCCCCCCCGTCATGCCGATTACTGACACCGATAACGCCGCCATGCGCAATAACAATAGCCTTGCAAATCGCCAAGCCAAGACCAACGCCACTTTGTGACCCTTCCCGATGTACCTGATAAAATTTATCGAATAGTTTTTCCTCTGATCCTGCGGGTATTCCAGACCCATGATCAGCGATGGTTACTTTTAGTATCTGCGTGGAAAGTTCGGCGATGATGTCAATGGGACTGCCACCCGGTGTATATTTACAGGCATTGTCCAGCAGATTGATTAGCACCTGCTCAATAAGTACCGCATCAAGCCGTACCCAACAAAGACCATCCGGCAACCGTGTGTTGACGATACGTCCTCCAAGTCGTTTGTGCATACGCGTCAAAGCGCCACCTATGATTTCATCCAGTGGATACCATTGCAGGTTCAACGAGGCTTGCCCGCCTTCCAGGCGTGCCATATCCAGAATATTGCTTGCCAGGTTTGACATGCGTAGTGCTTCATCATAGATGGTAAGGCTCAATTCTTGTCGATCAGTAGAGCTAAGCAGCGCATCCTCTTCCACCAAGGTACTGGCTGCACCGACGATGACTGACAAAGGCGTGCGTAAATCATGAGAAATGGCGCTAAGCAAGGAATTGCGCAGGGTTTCTGATTCCATACGTAATTGCGTTTGTTGTGCCTCTTCGGCAAAATGCACCCGTTCAATGGCTTGAGCAATCTGGCTAAGAAAGGTATCCAATAGCCGACGCTGTTCAGGCAGAAACACGCGCCGCAGATTTGCGGCACATAAAGCCAGTACACCGATAACGCCACGAAATCCGGATAGCGGGAAATACACGGCGCTGGCTCCGGGTAAGGTATCGGTGCCTTGTCCCGCAATCCGGGCATGGTCGAAAACCCACTGCGCAACGCCTAGATCAGCAGCGTGAAGAGATTCTGCTATAGCCGGGTCTTGTGGATAAACCAGCCGACCCTCGTCGACAGGAAACAATAATACGCTGGTGCCGCCAAACTCTTCATGAATATGGCGCACGGCGATTTTAGAGATATCTGCCAAGTTACGACTGGTCGCGAGATCTTTGCTTAAGGCGTAAAGTACATTGGCCCGGCGTTCCCGATGCGAGGCTATCTTCGCCTGAAAACGCACATTACTGGTTAGATGACTGATAATCAACCCGACCAATAACATAATAAAGAATGTCACTAAATATTGGGCATCCGCCACGGCAAAATTATAAGTCGGTGTTACAAACAAAAAATCGAAGGCAGCAACACTCAAAATAGAGGTCAGAATGGAGGCTTCACGGCCAATGCGAGCGGCCATAAAAACCACGCCCAGCAAATAAACCATAATCAAGTTAGCCGACTCAAATTTTCCTGACATTAACCAGGCAAGCAACGTTGTGCCACTGGTCATCATTAGCGCCCAACGCCAGCTTAACCAGTGTCGCTTAACGCGCTCCCAGGGATACCCGGGGCGTCGTACTTTGGATTCCGGCATTGGTTTGGGTCGTTTTTGCTCCAAGATACCTTCGCCGCGCGGGCTTCCCAACAAATAAACATTAATATTGTGGGCTTCGGCAATCAGCTTATCGACGACCGAACCCAGCACCCAGCGCTTCCAGCCACGGCGACCGGGTTTGCCCAGCATAATTTTGGTAACGTTGCGGCTTTTGGCGAGACTCAGGATTTCTTTGCTCATATCGGCTCCTGACAAGGTTACCGTTTCGGCACCCAACTGTTCGGCAAAACGCAACACGCGTAATACCTCATCGCGACGTTCAGCCGGCAAGCGTTGCAGCTCCGGCGTTTCCACATAAGCCACAAGCCAGTGAGCATGAAGGCTGGTAGAGAGTCGTTTGGCGGCACGTATCAGTCTTTCGGCATCCGGGTTGGGGCCCATGCAAACCAAGACCCTGTCACCGACCGGCCAAACATCATGTATCGCGTGAATCTCCCGGTAGTCCTGCATTTGTGCATCCACCCGGTCAGCGGTGAAGCGTAAGGACAACTCACGCAAGGCGATGAGATTGCCTTTGCGAAAGAAGCTACGCATCGCTCGCTCCGCCTGTTGTGGCACATAAACCTTACCTTCCTTAAGCCGTAATAATAATTCATCGGGCGGCAAATCAATCAATTCGACTTCGTCCGCCAACTCGAATACCGTATCCGGCACGGTTTCCTTAACCTGCACACCGGTGACCAGATTGATGTCATCGTTGAGACTTTCCAAATGCTGAACATTAAGCGTACTATAAACGTCAATACCTGCATTCAACAATTCCTCCACATCCTGCCAGCGTTTGGAATGACGACAACCAACGGCATTGCTGTGCGCCAATTCATCCACTAAAACCAAGGTCGGGCGACGTTTCAAGGTGCCCTCCAAGTCAAACTCGCGTTGCACGGTACCACGGTGTTTAACCAACTTGGGCGGCAGTACTTCCAAGCCTTGCAACACCGCGATAGTTTCTTGCCTGTCGTGGGTTTCCACCAGCCCAACCACCACATCGACACCTTCAACCCGTTTGGCTTGAGCGACCAAGAGCATCCCGTAGGTTTTTCCAACACCGGCGGCAGCACCAAAAAAAATCTTGAGTCGCCCACGTCGCCGTTGGTTTTCTTCACGCTCTACGCGTGCAAGCAATTCGTCAGGGTCTGGTCGTATGTCGTTCATGGGTGAGTCCGATTATTGCTAAATACGCTGATCCAGCGCCAAATTTTTATTTAAGCGAAAGTTGTTTAAAAAACTGGAGTGCAATCGCTTCAGCTATTGCATTTAAAACAGCTAAAGCTGTTTTACTCCAGCCGCAGCATTATATTATTACGATATTTAACTGTGGGCAGTGACGCCGGAGCTTGGGAATCAGGCGAATACCAGTGGTATTTTCTGAGTACTGGCTAAATACGTTACTTTAGGCGCTGATCCAGCGCCAAATTTAATTTAAGCACATTGACGCGTGGTTCACCCAAGACTCCCCATTGCCTGCCTTCTGTATAACGACCTACCAAGTCACTGACACTGTTCGGCGACAAGTTCCTGGCTCTGGCAACCCGACTGATTTGATAGGCGGCAGCCGCAGGACTGATATGTGGATCAAGACCACTGGCCGAGGCGGTCACCAAATCTACGGGAATAGCGTCCAACTGACCGGGATCTGCCTCATGTAACGCTTTGATGCGGGCTTTTACAGCATCGATCAGCGCAGGATTGGTAGGCCCTTGATTGGAACCGCTGGAGGCACCTCCATTATAAGCCGTTGGCGATGTTGCAGAAGGTCGTCCCCAAAAATACTCAGGGCGATTAAAGGCTTGTCCGATTAATTCAGAACCTAGCGGCTGCTCGTTAGTACCCAGTAAACTGCCGTTTGTCTGGTCAGGATATAAGCGTTGTGCGCTGAAGGTGACTGCCAAGGGATAAACCAGGCCGGTTAGCACCGTAAAAAACAATAACATCAGTAATGCGGGTTTTATTTGATTTGTCATTGAAGACTCCTTTATATGTTGGGTACGCATCGCATACCTTTTTTATGTGTTTTCCTGACCGGAACATTTTGTAATGGTGCGCAATGCGCACCCTACTTTTTAATTATAACGATAATGCGGTTAAGCCAAGATCAATTAATTTAATACCGATAAACGGTACAATCACACCGCCGACTCCGTAGACCAGCAGATTATTACGCAGCAAGGTAGCCGCACTTTGCGGCCTGTAAGTCACACCTTTCAGCGCCAACGGAATCAAGGCGACGATAATTAACGCGTTAAAAATAACCGCTGAAAGTATCGCGTTGCCAGGACTGCTTAGCCCCATGATATTAAGCACCTCAAGTTGCGGATAAATACTGGCAAACGCCGCCGGAACAATCGCGAAATACTTGGCGATATCATTAGCCAGACTAAAGGTGGTCAAAGCTCCGCGCGTCATCAACATTTGTTTGCCGGTTTCAACGATTTCGATCAGCTTGGTGGGATTGGAATCGAGATCAACCATGTTACAGGCTTCCTTGGCCGCCTGCGTACCCGAATTCATCGCCACCGCCACATCGGCCTGCGCCAAAGCCGGCGCATCATTGGTTCCGTCACCGGTCATCGCCACCAAGCGACCTTCGGCCTGGTGTTCGCGGATCAGCTTGAGCTTGGCTTCCGGCGTCGCCTCGGCCAAAAAGTCATCGACGCCCGCTTCCGCCGCAATCGCTGCTGCGGTCAAACGGTTATCACCGGTAATCATAATCGTTTTAATGCCCATGCTCCGCAGTTCAATAAAACGTTCCTTAATGCCGCCTTTGACCGTATCTTTCAGTTCAATAATGCCCAATACCTGTCCGCCATCGGCAACCAGTAACGGCGTACTGCCACGGCGTGCGACAATATCTGATAGCCGTCTCGCTTCTTCCGGAAACTTGACTTGTTGAGATTCTACATAGCCGCGAATAGCATCAACAGCGCCTTTACGAATTTGACGATCACCGATATTAACACCGCTCATTCGGGTTTGGGCGCTAAAGGCGACAAACGTTGCGTTGAGTTCGCTAATATTGCGTTCCCGAATAGCAAACTTTTTCTTGGCAAGAATAATAATACTGCGACCTTCCGGTGTTTCATCAGCCAGTGTCGCCAGTTGCGCGGCATCAGCCAATTCTTTTTCGGTGACCAAACCAATCGGAAAAAATGCCGAGGCTTGACGGTTACCCAAGGTAATCGTTCCGGTTTTATCCAGCAATAACACATCGACATCACCCGCCGCTTCAATGGCTCGTCCCGAGGTAGCGATAACGTTTTTCTGCATCATGCGTCCGATGCCGGCAACGCCGATGGCGGACAGTAAAGCGCCGATAGTAGTAGGAATCAGGCACACCAATAAGGCCACCAATACGGTAATCGAAACCGGCGTACCGGCTTTGGCGATTTCCACACTGTAAAGAGAAAACGGCAGCAGCGTCACCGTGGTCAGCAGAAAAATCAGCGTTAAGGCCACCAGCAAAATGGTCAGGGCGATTTCATTGGGTGTTTTTTGCCGTGTCGCGCTTTCCACCATCGCAATCATGCGATCCAGGAAGGCTTCACCAGGATTGGCAACAACCCGCACCACCAGCCAATCGGACAATACCCGCGTACCGCCGGTTACCGAACTAAAATCTCCGCCCGATTCACGAATAACCGGCGCACTTTCACCGGTGATGGCGCTTTCATCGACACTGGCAGCACCTTCGATGACCTCACCATCGGCGGGTACAAAGTCACCGGCTTCAATCAGCAGGACGTCACCGCGCCGGAGTGTGGCACTGGCGACTTTGGCGTAATCATGACTGTAGTGTGGTTTATCCAGTTTCTTCGCCATAATGTCGCGCTTGGCACTGCGTAAAGACGCCGCTTGCGCTTTGCTGCGGCCTTCGGCAACGCTTTCTGCAAAATTGGCAAACAACACGGTGAACCACAGCCAGAAAGTCACGCTAAACATAAAGCGGGTGGGTGCATTATCCCCGGAAAGTAATGCCCAAAGCCATAACCCGGTGGTCAGCAAACTGCCGATATAAACCACGAACATGACAGGATTTTTCCATTGTTGTTGAGGTGCCAGTTTGCGTAAGGCGTCACCTAGCGCGGCTAACAGAATCTGACGGCTAAATAATTGTTGAGTATGATTTTTGGTGCTCATCGACTACTTCCTTATTGGTTAGACATTTAAGCCGGAGTACAAACCTGGGTTTGTACTCCAATGCGTAATTAATTGGCATTAAAACAGTTGGACTACCACAAAAAGCGGGACAGATAAATAAAACTGGCCTATTGATTCCGGGAGCGCTGAGCCCCAGCTCGGCGTAGTCATCAATCGGTTTGACTATCCCGTGCCGAGCTGGGGCTCGGCGTTCCCGGAAAGTTATCTGTCCCGGCTTAGTTGGTGGCCAACAATTGCAAATGCTCGACCACCGGCCCTAACGCCAAAGCAGGTACAAACGTCAACGCACCGACCAACAGCACAATACCGATTAACAACATCACGAACAGCGGCGTATGCGTAGGCAAGGTGCCAAGGGTTGTGGGTACGGTCTTTTTTGCCGCCAAGGAACCCGCAATGGCAAGAACCGGGATAATGATCCCGTAACGCCCGAACAGCATAACGATACCTAACGCAATGTTATAAAACGGAGAATTGGCACTCAGTCCGGCAAAAGCACTACCGTTATTGCCCGCAGCGGAAGAAAAGGCGTAAAGAATTTCGCTAAACCCGTGCGCCCCCGGATTGGCAACGGCTATTTTTCCAGCCTCGACCATGATCGCTATCGCCGTTCCGCCCAGAATAAAAAAGGCCGGAATTAAAATAATGATGGCCGCCATTTTTATCTCGAAAGCTTCAATCTTTTTACCCAGATATTCCGGCGTTCGACCTATCATCAGGCCGGCCACAAATACCGCAATCAGGACAAAAACCAGCATCCCGTAAAGGCCGGAACCGACACCGCCAAAAATGACTTCACCCAACTGAATTAACCACATCGGAACCAGTCCGCCCAGCGGTGTAAAAGAATCGTGCATGGAATTGACCGAACCGTTGGAAGCCGCTGCGGTTGCTGTCGCCCACAATGCAGAATTGACGATACCAAAACGCGTTTCCTTGCCTTCCATGTTGCCGCCGGACTGATCAATGCTAACGCTTTGCTCAATTCCAAGCGCAGTCAGCGCCGGATTGCCGCCTTGCTCATAAGCTACCGTGACAAACACCAAGCCAACCATAACCAGCGTCATCGCCGATAAAATTGCCCAACCCTGGCGGGAATCACCGACCATCGTTCCAAAGGTATGACACAAGGCAGCAGGAATCAGTAGCAATAACAACATTTCCAGAAAATTAGATAACGGTGTTGGATTTTCAAAAGGATGCGCCGAATTAGTATTAAAAAAACCGCCGCCGTTGGTACCCAGTTGTTTAATCGCGACTTGCGAAGCGGCAGGTCCCAGTGCCAAGGTTTGCGTGGTCGTTTCTGTTGCGGTGCCAACCTGCTCAACCAATGGAAGTGTGTGATAAGGTTTAAAGGTTTGCACCACGCCTTGCCCCACCAACACTAACGCCAGAACAAACGAAAGGGGAATAAGAATATATAAAATACCACGCGTCAAGTCCGCCCAGAAGTTACCTATAGTTTCTGAATGCTTACGCTGAAAGCCGCGTATCATCGCCACCAAAACGGCCATACCGGTGGCGGCCGAGACAAAATTTTGCACACTCAGTCCCAGCATCTGGGTCAAATAACTCATCGTCGTTTCACCACTGTAACCTTGCCAATTGGTATTGGTGATAAAACTGACCGCCGTGTTAAATGCTGAATCGACACTAACATTGTTCATCTGTTGCGGATTCAAAGGCAAATAAGCCTGCAACATTTGCAACCCAAATACCGCCAGTCCGCCGAACAAGTTAAACCAGAGCAAAGCGGCTGCGTATTCTTTCCAGCGCATCTCTTGTTCCGGCTTTACGCCACTGAATCTATAAATACCTGCTTCCAAAGGAGCCAATAGCCGATTAATAAAAACCGGACGATTTTCATAGACTGCCGCCATATAAACACCCAAGGGCTTTGCCAATAGCAAAAGGGTGACAAAATATAAAATAATTTGAAATAAGCCGTTTTCAGTCATTAGAATTTCTCCGGATAAAATAACGCTACCAGCAGATAAATAAATAACGCACAGGCGAGCAAGCCGCTCAAGCTGTAGATAATGGTCATAGTCACCTCTTTTTTATTGATGTTCCGAGTGGTTACTTTAACGGGATTGATATAAAAAAGTTGTAAAGATTTTGGTTATTTGTAAGTATCCACCTCCCCCTTTGAAAAAGGGGGGTTGAGGGGGATTTATCTAATAAAATCTCCCCTAACCCCTCTTTTTCAAAGAGGGGGACTGAATACTTACGGTTATTTTACTACCTTCGATTTATTTAAATAGTGTCCATGGGGTTATGTTTGGGGAATTTATGATGGAGGCTATCGCATCCAGATGCCGAACCGCGTTTGCAACAGGGGAAAATGGAAATTTAATTTCTGAAAATCTATAACATGCAATAAAATCGAGTATAAAATTCAGTTAGTGGATGTTTTACATTACTCAGAGGCTTAAATGAATAGCACCCCCATCAATATCATCTCGGCAACACAAATCGGGGAATATCGTATTCGGCTCGTTTTTGATGACAACACCCTACAAGAAGTCGACTTCAAGCCATTTCTTGTGCGCTCACACCATCCAGACATTCGAGCTTATCTTAAACCAGAGCATTTTGCCGAGTTCAGAGTGGAATATGGCGAATTGGTATGGGGTGATTATGCGCTTTGCTTTCCTGTAATTGACCTTTACCGAAATACGATTGAGCACGCCTCATCAATAAACGTTGCAGCATAATGCCTTGCTGCGGGTCTGGGTTTGCAACCCGGACCGACACGGTTAAAGACTTCAATAGCGTTCAAAACATAAAGGTAGCAGGAAGGTACGAAGCCGGTTCGACTTCGCACACACCCTGTAAACCAATGGATTGGATTTTAGATAAACACTATCAGAGAATGAAATCAGTTGCCGTCAACACAGGGGAACCGGTCAACGTCAATGCATAATCTGTCGACATGTCACCGTTGGTGTCGATATTAAGATGGGTTCCGTAGTAATCAGTGGTAACTTGAATCTCATTCACGCCACCGTCAAAGCTGTTACTCCCAATGAAGCTTAGTCCCCTAATAGTGCTCAGGTCGATTTTATCACCGACGGCAAAATCGGTTATGTTGTCAGAGTTTGCGGGAGTCCCACCGGTATAAGAGGACTTATCACTGATTTCAGCCAGTGAATTATATTTAAAAGTATCATTGCCTGCACCGCCAGTCAGTGTATCCTCTAACAAACCACCAATCAAAATATCGTTACCATCGCCACCATTAAGGCTATCCGTGCCGTAACCGCCCGACAGCTTATCATTGCCAGCCAAACCATTGAGCGTGTCGTTGCCGTTACCTCCCGTCAAGGTGTCAATAACCGCCGTTCCGGGCAGTGTCTGGTTAGCGGCCACCTGGAAGATGCGGGAACCTGGCGCAGTTTCTTCCAAGGTTGGGCTACCAATCACTTTTAGTGAATAATCAGCAGTGCTATCACCGCTAGTGTCGATGTCAAGACGGCCATTCTGAAAACGGATTTCATTGCTGGTACCGGTGAATTCATTACCTATCCCGACAAAACTCAAGCCGGTAATTGCGCTCAGATCGATTTTGTCGCCGACCGTTAGATCGGTTATGCTGTCGGAGTTTTCAGAATACATATAAAAAGGGCTATTGTTATTATCGCTAATATTAACCAGTGAATTGTATTTAAAAGTATCATTGCCCACACCGCCAGTGAGTGTATCGTCTCCCAACCCCCCGATCAGTGTGTCTGCTCCGTCACCGCCGTTAAGGATATCGTTGCCACTACCGCCATTCAAGATGTCATTGCCAATACCACCCTTGAGTACATCGCGTCCCATGCCGCCGTTAAGTGTGTCGTTGCCCGCCAACCCGTTGAGTATGTCGTTGCCGTTGCCGCCAGCTAGGATATTATTAACTGCCGTTCCATTAAGCGTCTGGTTGGGAGCTACCACCAAGCGATTGGAACCGGGAGCGGATTCTTGTAGCCTAAGCGATGCCGGAGCGTTGACGTTAACCTGGGATTCGGCAATGCCATCGCCATCAAAATCAAATTGTATAGCGCCATTATTATCGCTTGTTGGCGCTTTGTAACGATACTGACCGGGAACGCCTGTGAATGGGCCATCCCCCATATAACTAATGCCCTGGAAGGTAAAATAAACCTGATCCCCGGAAGTGAAATCGGTAATAGTGTCGCTAACAGAATCGACATTACTGTATTTACTGCCTCCAATATCATCCGAACTGGAGAAACGAAAGACATCGTTGCCTGCTCCACCCGTGTACGTGTCGATTCCAAGACCACCATCCAGGATGTCATTACCATCCCCGCCCAGCAATTTGTCTCTACCTTCGCCACCGATCAAGCTATCATTGCCGGCCAATCCAGACAAAACATCATTTCCTGCACCACCGGTCAGGGTATTGGCCAGTGCGGTTCCATTCAGCGTCTGATTGGTCGCCGCAATAAGGATGCCGGAGTTGACAGCGGTCTCTGTGAAATTAAAATTTCCTTTGACTGTAAATGAGATATCGCTTTCAGCATCGCCATCGGTATCAACACTAATAGTGGTTTCGTTAAGCCAGTATAATAGGGAGGAGTGATCGTAGCGAATTTCGCCAACTATCCCATTAAATTGGGCACTACCAATAAAATGCCGTCCAGAAGCTGCAATAGCTGAAAAATCGATGCGATCGATGGAACTAAAATCAACGATGGTGTCACGGTCTGCCTCGATAAACGCCAAATATTTAAACGTGTCGCTGCCCGCGCCTCCATGCAAACTGTCCGCCCCTTTGCCGCCGATCAGAATGTCGTTGCCATCGCCGCCGGAAAGGATGTCGTTGCCTGTTCCACCACTCAAGGTATCATTACCCGAGTAGCCATATAAAGTGTCCCAGCCTGCTGTACCGGTTACACTATCCTTACCTGCTGTACCTAACTTAATTGCCATGTTGTTCCCAAATAGATTGAATAGAAAAAGCCATCGTAAAAAGCGACAGCAGGTAGAATATCAGTGTCCGAAATCATTATACAAATTGCAAATTCTACATACAAGTGACAATTTCGTGACTATACAAATAGACATTAAGTATAACAAGGCTTGAAACCCCGTTGCTCACGTTTAAGCTTGTCCCCAAACTCCAAACCAGTGCGAGACCGTTTGTACTGCGAAAAAAACAAGGTTAATGACTTTAATATAGTCTTTCAGAAATTAAACTTCCGTTACATGAAGATTTAGTTCGCACCGATAACATCCCTTACAGGTATGGTATCCGTCAGCATCGAAATTATTTATCTGAAAATCTATAGTTTAATCAGGGGATAAATCGGCAAGCTCAGGGCAAACGCATTAAAAGCACTTTAAAAACTTACATTGAGCGGGTACTATAGAGTCCGGAATTGATTAAGCGACATCAGCAGCGTATTTAGTATCCGGTAGATGAAAAAATGAAACAATCCGTTTCGTGTTTTGTTTTAACGAATCTAGTGCAACGGTAAGGCGATCTTTTAAGTCAGCTTTATTTTTTACTGGCTGCTTTCCAATCTGATTATTCTTAACTTCATTCCAAACTTGCTCGTCTGGATTGAATTCCGGTGCCCGCTTTGGTAAAAAGAATACTCTTAATTGGCTTCGATGCGCTCCCACATAATCACGTACTAGCTTAGATTGATGGAATGTAGCATGATCTGCAAGCAATATCAGTGGGCACTCCCTATTCAGAATCAGCTCGCCTAAAAATTCGATATACCGTTCCCCATTAATCGTATCATCTTGGATCGAATAGCTCAGCTCCCCTTGGGCGGTAACAGCCGATAATACATTATACCCACCTCTTAACATGCTGACTTTGATAACGGGTGTTTGTCCGCACAACCCCCATGTCCGTCCGTGGCGAGTCATAATACCCACACCCGCCTCATCTTCAAACGCAATATCAGCGCCCATTTTTTCAGCAACCCTTTGTATCTGAGGGAATTTAATATTCAAAAATTTTTCTATTTCCTGCTCGTTCCTTTTTAAATCCTGATATTCAGGTTTTTGGCAGGTTAATCCCAGTGCTTTAAGGTGAAGCCTGACCGCGCTATCGGTTACCTTCACACCGAATTTTTGCTCCAATAATTCGGCCAAGATAACGCATGTCCATAAATTCGTATCATAGCCAAAATCGACTGGTGTACAAGTTAAAACCGATTGCTTCAACCATTCATCAATTTCGCTAGTAATTAAAGGCTCTGCTCCTGGTGGCACTTTACTTTCCAGCGCTTCAAAGCCTCCCTTGTCGTACTGATTTAACCAGCGGTAAATACACGAACGATCAAAATTATAGGCTTCGGCTATCTTTTCAGGACTCAGACCGAGCACACGAACAGCATTCACTGCCATTATCCGTATAAAGTACATGACATCATCAGGTATCTTTCTTCCGTCGTCCAACCAATCTGTGTTCATGATGCACCTCTCTATCATTAATTCGTTTAGTTACCTGCATAGCTGTAAAGATTAATCGTTTGAATTTTTTAGCTTATTATGTCGCTTTGTCAACTTCGGACTCTATACCCATAAGAAAATTGATATATGTTTGCCACAGTTGGCCCAAAAAGCGACAGAATTTTTTGCCGTAAAGGCGTAAGCCCCTCAATCACATGATGCGATTGTTTTCCGGTAGAAATTTTAAGGAAGTGAATGCCGTACAAAAGCTGAAATAGCCAGCGCAAAGTAGGGGGTTCTATCTCTTGATGAAGCTGATTAGGCAACGTTTCTTTCTGTTCTGTCAAAGCCGCCCGCATCCGTCGCTCGGCAATCCCATAAACCAGCAAAGACAATAACATCACCATCAGCAATGCCATGATACGCTTAGGATCGTGCATGAAATAACTTGACCATTTATATTCCCTCACCCCAGCCCTCTCCCAGAGGGAGAGGGAGCAAGATGCCTAAGTTATTTCATGCGCATTCCTTAGGAATGTGCATGAAATAAAATTGCCAACAAGACATTGTGAGCATCATGTAAGGGCGGATTTATCCGCCCAGGGCGAATAAATTCGCCCCTACAGTTGCTCAAGTTATTTCATGCACGTTCCTTAGGTGTTTTCACAAACAGCGAGGATACAAAAAATAACGGGACTTTAAGAAAACGAAAGCCACGTTCAGCCTTGTTTTGCTCTTTGTAAGCCGTCACGACTTCTTGATCGGTCAATTCTTTGGGGTCTGTGTTGCCGCCTATGATGTAGTGAGCTTCTTTATCTTTCAGTTGTTTTATTTTAGCGTCATCTTTTTCATAGTCAGTGATGATTCGGTACTCGCGTTTCTGAGGCTTTAAACTCTTCAACCAATTTTTCAGCGCGTTCTTTAAACACGATATTATCAGAGGCGTTGCCGTTTAAGCACTTGCCCAGTAAAGGAATTTTTCATAGGATTATAGCCGCTCAATGTAAGTGATATCTATATTTTTGTAATGACCACGCCGTAAAAAACAGCTCTAATTTTCTAAAATAAAACGCGGTTTTATCGGTTCAACCGCCAGTTCAAAATCCATTTTAATGCGCTTTACAATAGCCTTTACTTCCTTTTTGTTTTTAAAAGGCCCTGCTATAACCTGATAGGCATCCTCTTTTTTAATTTTACGCGCAGGAATAATCGGCCCTTGATGATTGAGCATGGTTGCCAGTTTTTGTGCTTCTATTTCGTTATCAAAACTGGCCACCAAAATCGACCAATCGCTATCCTTTAATTCTTCAACAATGGGTTGTTTATAGAGTTGCTCAGGATGCGCGAGTTGTACTGCGTTTGCTGCTATAGCTTGCACGTCAGGACTTTGCAGAAGAATGGGCACAGGAATGCCATCCGAACGCTCTATAATTCGGTCGACTTTATCCCAATCGACAGCAACATTTTTCTTGGCGCTGATTTGATGTAACTGTTTTAGTAACTGTTTTTTTAACCTGGGTTTATCCTGTGCCCATTTTTGCAGCGGTTCGGTCGCTTCAAGATACAGCATGTCCTGATGCCAGGCCGTCAAATACGGTTGATGAATTATTCGTACCGGCATGCCTACCGACGCTTTTTTGAACAGCACTTCAATATCCTCTGGATAAAGTTGCACACAACCGTGGCTAATTTGCATACCGATACCATAAGGTTTGTTGGTGCCGTGGATTAGATAACGGGGAAAACCCAGGCGCATGGCATAGAGTCCCAGCGGGTTATCAGGCCCTGCGGCCACTACTCCGGGTAATGAGTCGCCTTTCTCGGCATGTTCCTGGTGAATGGAGTCGGGAACCACCCAAGTCGGGTTGGCTTTTTTGGCGACAATACTGGTTAAGCCCAGTGGGGTATTCCAGCCTTGACGACCAATACCCACCGGGTAAGTGAAGACCTTGTCCGGTTGCTGTTTGGGATAGTAAAACAAGCGCATGTTCGCCAAATTTAGAATAATTCCTTTATGGGGCGCGTCAGGAAGAATAAATTGTAATGGTAATAATACCCGACTACCGGTAGGCGGTGTCCAAGGCGAAAGTGTCGGATTAGCCAAGGTAATATCGTTATAACCGACACCAAAATGTCGGGCAATATCAGACAGCGTATCATTTTCATGGGTGTTGACGGTGGCAACCGTACCGACCAGCGTTTGACCTTCGGATAACTGAAATTCATGAGACTCTAGGATTTTGGTTTGCGGCTGAATTTTTTGCTGATTATCCTCCTCCTGAAAAGTCGGATTTTTATTTAAATCGGGGAAAAACCCCAGATGTTGACAGCCACTGGTTAAGATACTGAGCACTATTACGCCCAACCATTGGAGAGTCGGTGATGTTGATTTTTTAAAATTTGAGGGGTTCATTTTAATCTTGTCCAAAGTTGGGTATGGGTGCAAGTCGTCCTGAAAAAGTGTGATCTACTAAAATGCTATCCGGTAAGTTCAGTTATATAAAACAATAGACGTAGGCCGGAATAAGATTACCCAAGCCTGTCCTGAGCTTGTCGAAGGGCGTAGCGCGTGGTAGCGTTTCCGGCACCATCGAACCTATCGTACGGGATGCCGGAAACGCTTATTCTCACTTGCGCTCGAAAAGCCTTATTCCGGCCTACACCTTATCTTTTTGGGTAACCAACAGATTACTATCTCTTTACGTATTTTTCGTGGATGAACCGCTTTTCCAAAATTTATGGCAAGGTGCGTAACCAGTAAGTTTTATGCAGGCTCAAGCCTCTACGCAGTGCTTGCGGCAAGTGCCTATGTAGACTGCCCAGTTTATAGCCTAGCCACTTCAATCCCGTCCGTAGAACTGCCGAAGGAATTAGCCAGGGCGCGTGCTTTAGCAGGTAGCGCATTTCCGAGATCACAAAACGCAAGCCTTCACCAGACGCGCCGCCAAAGGTCTGTTGCAGCCACGAACTATGACTATGGAAAACACCAATATCAAAGTAACGTTTAAATTCATCCAGAAAACTGTAGTCATGAGAGTGGAATACTTGGGCATCGGCGCAATAAGCTATTTTCCAGCCGGCAACCAGCATCTTGCCGGCCACATACGTGTCTTCGTTCATGATGGTGTTAACGGGAAAACCACCTGCCTGCATCAGTGCGCTACGCCGATAGGCGGCGAATGAATTGGATATAAATACCGTTTTAATGCCAAAACGTGTTCGATCTTCCAGACTGCGTAACTGACTTTTGTCCGGATAATTAAAAAGACGGGCGTGGGCGGCAACGGGTTTGGCGTTACGATGGGGAAGCTGGCGACCGTAAGCGGCTCCAACCCGTTCATCAGCGAATGCCGCCAACAGGCATTCGATAGCATCAGGACTGGCTAATAAAGCATCCTGAGTCAGGAAAACTATAATATCCATTGCTGCCAGTCTATCCACGCCAAACTGGCGAGTGCCACCGTGATTAAACGCTGACTTGGCAATTACCTGAACCTCAAAGCCTTGTGCATGCGCCAAATTTACGGTGTCATCACTGGAAGAGGAGTCCATTACCAACAAGCAATCCGGTTTTCGGGTCTGTTGCTCGAAGGCTTTTAACCAAGACTTCCAGAGACTGCCCGCATTTAGTGTAGGAACGATAAGGCCCACCTTAATCATAATAAAGATTCCTTGACACGTTGTTGTGACAGCTTGGCTTGATTACAGCTCTTTAATACCTGCCAGATTTGTTCCCCCAGTTTGACGGGATCAAGCTGTTGTTCGACATACTGCCGACCATTCCACGACATCTGTTCCCACGTCAAGCCATCTCCCACTGATTGAGCTTTGCGCAATACTTCGCAGACGGAAGCCTCGGTTCTATCGAAAACAAAACCCACGCCAAACGTTTCCAAATGATCCCAGGCCAAGCCCTTGGCTACCAATACTGGTCGTCCGGCTGCCATAGCTTCCGCTACCACATTGCCAAAGTTCTCGCGCATGCCGCCAGCGGCCTCCAGTCCGGAAGGCAACACCAGAAAATGGCTGTTTGCCAACAAGTCCATCACTTCTCCTCGCTCAAGATAACCGTAATAACTGATAGCCCCTTGAGCCTGTTCAACCAGTACCCGAAACTCTTCAAAATAATCGCCATCTACGCTTCTACCGGCAATCACCAGTCGATCGAAAGGCCTTCGAACTTTTAACCAGGCTCTGATAAAAGCATTGATGCCTTTTTCTTGCTGAATATGCCCCAGAAAACAGATCGTCATCCCTGCACTGGCAGGATAGGGAGCCACGTTACATGCCTGACTATCAATTCCATTTGGAACCAATAGAATGCGGGCATCTTTACCCAGTACGTTACGTACACCTTCGGCCTCGGTGTCACTGGTGCAATGCACGGCGATAGCCCGGCGCAGGGTCGGAAAAGTCAACCATTGATAAAATAGCCACTTGTGAGGTTTATCCCGCCGAATCAGTTCAACATGCTCCGGCATTAACCCGCCATGTACAGCCACCATAAAAGGGCGACGCAACACAACGCAAAAAATGGCCGCCAGCGTCGATGGCCAAGTGGCAATACCGTGGATGTAAACTACCGGTGCCCGTAAGCATAATTTAAACAGTATTGGGATAGCGCCCAGTCCAAAGCCCCAACGCCTGAATCCATAACAACGATAAAGCCTGACATCAACCTGCTCGCCTAAACACACATTGTCCGGCCGCAATCGTCCGGCAATCGATTCATCGGAGGCGACCAATACCATTTTATGCCCGCATTCTGCCCACGCTTTGGTTAAAACGCTGGCGGTGACGGATACGCCGCCATAACCTTTGGCTGGGGGTATATGTGTGGTAACAATACCTACTTCCATAATAATTCTCCTGTAACTGTATTGTGAATAAATTTTTTAGGTGAAAGACGAAAGGCTCAGGGTAAAAGGCGAAAGGCGAAAGAGACAGCCCCCGATTTGCCCCCTTTGCCCTTTGCCCTTTGCCCTTTGCCTTTTGCCTTTTGCCTTTTGCCTTTTGTCTTTTTCCCTTTTCC
>Ga0194056_10000335_pt1 | contig 25187 bp, 27 predicted proteins | sample SepL4413m_MetaG_FD_155458 | JGI IMG/M metagenome (GOLD analysis project Ga0194056, IMG submission 155458) | Anoxic zone freshwater microbial communities from boreal shield lake in IISD Experimental Lakes Area, Ontario, Canada - Sep2016-L442-13m | ecosystem: Environmental > Aquatic > Freshwater... | reverse complement strand
GCCACGCGGCGCATTCACCAGTCCGTCGCAAGCTGGCTGAGCGCAAAACCACTGGCGCTTCACCCGGATGGCTCCGTTGCACCACTTAGGTGAGGCGGTACAACTCCAAGACCACGGTCTTCTCGGCGCGGTACCCCGTGGAGATGAAGAGTTGTCCGTTGAGTTCGGACCGATCGCTTAACGTTGTTAGCCGCATGCAGGTTCGGAAGTAAACGTGGTCATCACGCGTCGCTCGCACGCCCACCGAATGCACTGTGACGATCGTTGAGTCGGCCAGCTCGATTTCATAGCGTGCCTCAATCGAAATAGTGCCGTCGTCATGCACGATCTGGCGATCGGCTCCCCCGGCCAGAACCACACCCTCGCCGATCTCGCCCTCAAGCGTGCCGCCCAGAATCGGAATCGAGCGATGCACTCCCTGCGCCGTCACTTCTCCATCAACAGGTGCACCCACATCGACGCGCAACACCCCCACGCGCACGAGGTGGGGGATGGACTCATTCATGGGCTACCAGCGGCGTCCACGAATTGCGCTCATTGAGAGTTGCCGGTTCGAATCCCGCAACCCTCTTGTACGACTCTGCGACGTCGGTAAGTTCATCACGCGACATCACGTCGGCGATCGTGGCGAAACCTTCTGGAGCACGTTCGCGTGCGAGTTGCATGACACGCTCTGGGCCCATCTCACGGTTGACCCGTTGAAGTTCGCGCGTACGCGGAAGTCGTTCGTTCTCGTAGAAACTCAGCGCATCGTCGATAGGCATTGTTGCCAGCGCATACGCAATCACGCGCGCGTCGATAATCGCCTGCGACGATCCGTTCGAACCGATGGGGAAAGTGGGGTGCGCTGCATCGCCGAGTAGCGCTACTCTGCCGTCGACCCAGGCATCAAGGGGAGGGCGGTCGCACATTGGGTACTCGTACACCACCTCGGCCGCATCGATTACCCACGGAATGTCGAGCCAACCAAAGGACCAGTCAGCAAACTCGGGAGCGAACACGTCGATCGACACGCGACGGTTCCAGTCTTGTTGACCCGCGTCACGATTCTCGAAGGCCATTTCGGCAATCCAGTTGACCGTCTGAACGCCATCGACCCCCAACTCCCCGATGGGGTACGCCACAAACTTCTTCTCTCGATCGCCCGCCATGATCATCGAGCGTCCCGTGAGGAATGGAGAAATGCGACTCACCCCGCGCCAAAGTATCTGCCCATTCCACTGCGGTGGACCTTCATCGGGAAAACGATTGGCGCGAACAACCGACTTGATGCCGTCGGCTGCAATTACCACGTCGGCTGACTCCGAAACCTCAACTCCACCCTCAGCCCACGTCACCACGCCACGGCGGTCAACGGTGGTGGCTCTGCTGACGCGACAGCCGGTGCGCACCGTTTCCGGACCAAGCCGTCGCTCGACTTCTTTGAGCAGCATCATCTGGAACAGGCCGCGGTGAATGGAGTACTGCGGCCAGCGATAGCCCGCGGCTATTCCGCGCGGTTCGGACCAGATGGTGGAGCCGTAGCGATTGACGTACGTCAGATCGGCCGTTTCGACTGCGATTCGGGCGAGTTCATCGCTCAAGCCCAACTCCGTGAGTTCGCGCACCGCGTGCGGCAAAAGGTTAATACCCACCCCCAGCGGAAGAATCTCGTCAACCGATTCGACCACGGTGATATCGGTAATACCAACGGCCTGAAGGCTCAGTGCCGTGGTCAGACCACCAATTCCACCGCCGACAATCAGCACGCGCACGTCACACCTCCACGCGACTTCACTGTCGCTCCGGGCTACAGCCTAATGTGAGTTCCGAATGCCCATGAGTCAGTCGACGGTGAAGAAGCGGATGCAGATCACTGCGCCTTCCTGCCGCGCCAACCCGACCACGATTGACTGTGTCAGCCACTCATAGCCGGGAGCATCGGTACGGAAGCGCGCCGAGGTGCGGTAGTAGTACTCGCGTTCGTCGACCGACTCGCCCGCATCGAGTCGAGCGGTGGTGTCGTCGTCGGCCCGCCAGAATCCGCGGTTCTCGATGTCGATCGCCACTCCGTCGTCGGAGCGCAACACGTAGCGCGCGTTGAGCTCGGCGACTCCGTTGCGATCGGTGTACCAATCACCACCGCCCGCAAGAACCTCACCGTTCAGCCGCGGCCCAGCGATGGTTCCGCCAGTGATGGGTACAAAGTTCAGTACTTCGCCCGGACCGCCGCCGCCAATACGGATATCGCGATCGATCTCGACGCGAACTTCAAATACGAAGGTCAACTGCGGTTGCGGAAGAGTCACCCGGGCAGCCTTTCATAAGGTGCTGCACGAATGGCCCGATCTCTGGGCAATACGGTGCGGAAAGTGCATCGATTTGCCCGGAGATTGACGTTCAACGAAGCGCCTGCGGCATTTCGCTCACGGAAACCACGAAGATGGGCACGTGACCTCGCCCCATGATCCGTACGGCAATGACGTGCTTGCGCGCGATCCCCATGCACCGCGCCGTCGCTTAACGCCGGAGATTCCAGGCGATGTGGGCTTAGTCGTCGAATGCGCCGACACCGGCTGGTACGGTGCGATTGTCAGCTGGGAGAAGGCCATCGAGGGCTGGTCGGTCCAATTGGAAGACCGGCACGGGCGAACCCGGCTCTTCCCCGCTCACCCGGCTGCGTTCCTGATCGACGGGGCACTCGTCACCCTAGTACGCCCAACGAAAGCGCCCACGACACCTCCGGTGCGCCGCACCGCTTCCGGATCGCGCGCGGTTGACGGCGCTCGTGCTCGAGTCGCCCGCGATTCACGTATCTGGGTCGAAGGCAAGCACGATGCCGAACTGGTCGAAAGAGTCTGGGGCGACGACCTGCGCATTGAAGGCGTCGTCGTCGAGAAACTCGACGGCCTCGATCACCTCATCGACATGGCGGCCGATTTCAAGCCCGGCCCCGGCCGCCGCCTTGGCGTGCTCGTCGACCACCTGACGACCGGTACCAAAGAAACGCGCATCGCGCAGGAGGCGATGGCGAAGTACGCGGGCTCACTGCTTGTCGTGGGCCACCCCTTTATCGATGTATGGCAGGCGGTGACGCCCCAAGCCGCAGGCATCGTGACGTGGCCGGTCATTCCGCGCGGCACCGACTGGAAGACAGGGATCTGCAACGAACTCGGCTGGGGCGATGACACGGGCCTGGCGTGGCGACGACTTCTTGGTCGCGTGTCGAAGTGGACCGATCTTGACCCGCGACTTCTCGGCCCGGTTGAGCAACTCATCGACTTCGTCACCGAGGAAGGCGCGTAGCGCTGAGCAAGCCTGCCCTTCGATTAGTCGAGAGTCGGAAGCGCCTTGCGCGGCGCAATCACGAAGATCGCCACCGCCGCAAGAAGTGCGGCTACACCTGCGATGGTCAAGGCCACGTGCATCCCTGACACGAATGCTTCGTGCGCCGCCAACACGATGCGATCCCAGATGGGGGCCACCTGCGGAGGTGGAGTTCTTGAGACGGCCGCGACCCCACGTTGCAATCCCTCGAGTGCTTGCGGCGGAAGTCCGAGCCCACTCACGTTGTCGACGACAGCCGACTTGTAGATCGATGTCAGTGCGGCGCCCAGTACAGCGATTCCGACAGCGCTGCCGAACTCACGTGACGTGTCGTTCACCGCTGACGCCACGCCCTGCTTCTCGCGCGGTAATGCCGAGGTGATCGCCGCAGTAGCGGGAGTTGCCGAGAAGGCCACACCGAATCCAAAGAAAGCCAGAGCTGCCCAGAACCACCACACGTTGAACTCGACTCCGAGCCTGCTCATCATGAGCAAGCCAATTCCTAGACTCACCATGCCACCGGCACCGAGATACTTCTGTGGCACTCGCATGCTGATGGCACCGGCCGCACGCGACGCGGGCAGGATGATGAACGCCATTGGAAGCAAACGAAGCGCCGCTTGAATGGGCGTGAATCCCGCAACGAATTGCAGGTATTGCAAGCCGACGAAGATGAAGCCAAACTGCGCGAAGAACTGAATCGTGATCGACAGTGACCCAGCGCTGAAGGCGCGATTGGTGAACAGCCGCGGATCAAGGAGAGGCTGCGTCGCGCGCAATTCCCAGAGCACAAAGGCAACCAGGCCAGTGATCCCGAGAACCAGCGCCCCCGCCGTCAAGCCTTCAGTCCACCCGCGATCGGCACCTTCGATAATTCCGAAGACCAGCGCGCCCACACCGATGATGCTGAGCAGTCCACCCACCCAGTCAAGTGGCGCGGTTGACTCCTCGTGCGAATCGGGCACAAACCGAAGAGTTCCGAGGATGCCGAGAATGGCCAGCGTGAGGTTGAGGGCGAAGAACGAGTTCCACGGAAACCAGATCAGCAGCAAAGCAGTTCCGAAGATACCGATGACCGCCCCGCCGCCGGCGACACCAACCCATACACCGACTGCTTTGGCGCGCTCCTCTTCAGGAAACGAGGTCGTGATGACCGACAATGTCGACGGCATGATGCAGGCCGCCCCGAGGCCCGACACCATCCGGATCACGATGAGCGAAGTGGCGCTGTCAGCGAAGAGTCCCGCCGTGCTGGCCAAAGCAAACAGCACGAGTCCGACGAACAGGATGCGTTTGCGGCCGTGACGATCAGCAATGGCACCAGCGAGTAGCAGCAGTCCGGCGAAGATGACGGTGTACGAGTCGACGATCCAGGTAAGTTCGGTTTGGCTCGCACCAATATCGACAGCCATTTCCGGAAGTGCAACGTTGAGTCCTGCTACCGCCGAGACCACTGTCATCAAACTCAGCGCCACGGTGACCAACACCATGCGGGTGTTGATGGGTCGGTTCGAGTCGGGAGCCATCACGTTCCTTCCGCATCACCGATCACGACTGAACTATGCGACGAGTGTGAACCCAGCCTTCTTACCGAGCGCGCGGATCGTGGCGCGGTCGATAGGTGCGGTGATGTTGCCGGCCATGTTCATTCCGAAGCGCCGGAAACCAACCACCGCGGCGAACATGCCGCCATCCCACCGGCCGTCAACGAGTAGCCCCACGGTGACCACGTCGTTGAGCGCCTTCTGCACTCGAATGGTTGTCGCGCGATCGTGTGCGATCAACTTCGCGAATGACACCGTCGTGGCGCGCGCGGCGGTCGAGTGCGAGAGATCGACCGGCTTCGGGGCCGAGGAGTTCGGAACAACAACTCGGCGGGCGACGAGAAACACGTGGCTGCCGCTGCGCGGGAAGCCATAAAACTTCTCAACGTGCGCCACGCCACCGCAATAGTTGGTGTGAAGCATGTAGCCACTTCCGAGGTACATCACCACGTGCCGCGACAGCGAAGCGCCAGTGCTGTAGAGAACGAGGTCACCGGGCAACACCTTCGAGGGCGCCACATAGCGCACCCACGACGCGAGTTTGCGGCCGTCCCACGGCACGAGATCGCGCGTCGACGGCGACCAGGTGGGTCCAGCGCTCGGAATGCCTGCCACCGCATAGGCGCGCGACACCAGTGACGAGCAGTCGAAGCGGAATGGGGCGGTGCGACCGACATCACCGCAGGCGTACGAGGCTCCGAGCATGTGGAATGCCGCGCGAATCGCGGTGCGCGCTTGAGGACTGCGGGCCGCGGCAACGGCACGCTCGCACAGTTTCTTGGCGCCGATGCCGGCGCTGCCATCAGAGAGAGTGCCGGCGGGCACCGACGCGGGGCACGCGTCACCCGTGATCACGTTGGTGGCGGGCAACGCAGGAGTCATGGCGACGGCCTGCGTAGCACCGGCAAGCGGCACAAGCGCACCACTCACGGTCACCACGACTGCAGCAACCCACCGACGCCCGCTCATCACTGCCCTATCGTCGCACTTCGCACATCGAGAGAGTGCAGGTGTCTACTCCACTGGGATCGATTGGCTATGCCGAAAAACGTTCGCCGAATCCCATCGCCGCTTGACTGCCACTAGGTTGCGCGGTCTTGTGCGCAGGTTGTCTCCGAAATACAAGGTCAACGCACGCTCGGCCGTGCCTTGTTCATGCGTGCCCAGGTCGACGTCGGGGTAGTTGTAGTAGCAGCCATCCACCACCCCACGAGCATCACGGGACGGATCAGGCACTCCCCCATGTGCGGCGTACGTCTGTTCGTAGAAACCTCGAATCCACGCCAAGTGACCGTCTGACTGCGCTTGCTGCGGCGCAGTCAACGCTTCACCCGGGGCCGCGTCATTGGCCCAGTAGGTCTGGTACTGCAATTTCAGTAGTGAACTTCGTTGCGGAACCGCGGTCGCCTCACTGGCAACCTGGTTGACCGCACCCCCGTAACTATCGATCTGTACCAAACTCTCGGCCATCTGATCACGGTCGAGCCCCTCGGGCACCGTGTTGAGCCACTCGTACGCGGCGGCCACCTGCTCGCTCGGCATGGCAGCGGTCAGATACGACGACTTGTATTTGCCACATTTGTTGGCGCCACTGCCGTTGAGCGTCTGCAAGGCCTCGAGGTAGGTGAAGTGCTGCGCGGACGCGTGCTTCGGAGGCGTCGCGAGAAAACCAGGCGATCCGCAAAGAGCGGTTGTCAGCGGCGTGGCCTGAGCCGCCAACCCCAGTTGTTGAGCAAGTCGCGCGACGCACGCCTCACTCTGCGCTGTGTGCGTGGCAAGTGCGACACCCTTCGGCGCAGCGCGCTGCCAGATGAGGCCAATCTGCCCTGCGGCCGAATGGTTGAGTTTGAGCAGGGTGAACTCTTCCGGTGGCAGGTTTGCCACGAGATCTGCGTATTCAGCCAACAAGCGCGCGAAGTTGGCCTCGGTCAGGTCGGCCCAGTCCCACGCCAGAGTGAAGATGCTGGCATGCGTGGGAGCAACGGGCAGATCGGCGAAGTGGTAACGCGCGATGATTCCGAAGTTGCCGCCACCAGCACCGCGTAGCGCCCAGAACAAGTCGCGTTCAGCCACGTCACTACTGGAATCGGAGACGTAGCGCAGTGTTGCCTGCCCAGATGCCTCATCCCACGTGACAATCTCAACGCCGACAAGATGGTCAATCGTCAGACCGTGCAATCGGGAAAGCAGTCCGTAACCACCGCCGGAAATGTGACCGCCGGCGCCGACGGAGTAGCAGGAGCCTGCTGGGAGTGTGAGACCAAATCCGTTCAACAACGTTCGATAGACGGTCCAGTTTTCACAGCCGGCGTCAACGAAGTAGGTGTCGCGCTCGACATCGCGTCCGACTTGATTCATCGAGGACATGTCGATGATCGCGCGAGTGTCTTCGCTATAGACAAACGACTCGTAACCATGACGACCCGACGTGACTCGAACGCCGGAACCATAGGTACGCAGGGCATCCTCAACGTGCGCGGCCACATCGTCGAGTCCACGCGGCACGTACACCGCCGAAAGTGCAGGCGCATACCAACGACGGTTGAAACCCTGTCGATCGCTCGGAATGGGCTGGCGAACTCGCAGTTCCTGGGGCGCCGAAGCGCGCTTAACCCTTGAGTCGACAAGAGCCGGCGGCGTGCACGCTGCCACTCCGGCCACACCAACGGATGCTGCTGCAGCGGTGAGAAACGCTCTCCGCGATGGCGTCGGGCGAACAGTCGTCATTGCGTGAGCCTAGAGGCACTCATCGTCAAGATCGACCAGCAACGTGTCGCCACTTTCGAGTAGATCAAGCATCGGGCCAGTGCGCGGCAGCTCGTGGGTAAAGAAGTACCGACCGGCAAGTCGCTTACCGTCGTAGAAGGCTCCAGTCTTTCCCTCGGAAGCCGTCATCTGCTCGAGCCAGAGCCACGCCACGACGATGTGGCCTACAGCGTCGGCGTACGCCTGGGAATTCGCCAGAGCAGTGCGCGCGTCTCCGTCCTTCCAGAGAAGAGCTGTAACGCGGGCGACCCGCATGATCGCCTCGTTCAGAGTGTTGGCGTATTCGCTCAGCGACTCCGGGGCATTCGCCGTGGCCGCCGTGATCGCTTCAACGAGCACGCGCAGGCCCTCACCGTTGCGCACGACAACCTTGCGACCCAATAGATCCAGGCCCTGAATCCCGTCGGTGCCTTCGTGAATGGGGTTAAGACGATTGTCGCGGTACATCTGCTCAACGGGGTACTCACGGGTGTAGCCGTACCCACCGTGAACCTGAATCGCGTGATCATTGGCACGCAAGCACCACTGTGAAGGCCAGCCCTTAGCAATGGGCGTTAACACATCAAGCAACAGGCCGACGCGATCTGCGTGCTCAGGCGTTTCGGCCGTCGCCTGCTCATCGAGAAGCTTGGCGGTGTAGAGAATGAGCGCGAGTCCGCCTTCGACGTACGACTTCGACGCGAGCAACATCCGACGCACATCGGCGTGACGCACGATCGGAACCTGCGGCGACGAGGGGTCCTTTGCCCACGCGAGTCGACCCTGCGGACGGGTGCGTGCGTAGTCGAGCGCATGGAGATAACCCGAGTAACCGAGGGCGACAGCGCTAGCACCCACCGCGATCCGCGCCTCATTCATCATGTGAAACATGTAGTCAAGGCCACGGTTTTGCTCACCGACGAGATACCCCACGGCGCCAGCCTCACCGCCGGGGGTGTGCTTGCCCTCACCGAAGTTCAGCAACGTATTGACGGTGCCGCGGTATCCCATTTTGTGATTGAGACCGCCGAGCACGACGTCGTTGCGCTCACCAAGTGATCCGTCGTCGTTCACCAGGAAGCGGGGCACGATGAACAGCGAGAGGCCTTTGGCACCCGGGGGCGACCCGACCGCTCGAGCGAGCACGAGGTGCACGATGTTTTCGCCCATCTCGTGATCGCCAGCCGAGATCCACATTTTGCTACCGAACACCCGGAACGAACCGTCATCGCGAGGAACAGCACGCGTCATGACATCGGCAAGAGACGATCCGACATCGGGTTCCGACAGGCACATGGTTCCGAAGAAGCGCCCTGCAACTACCGGGCGCACGAACCGATCGATCTGCTCGGGGGTTCCATAGCGCGTCAGCAGGTTCGCGTTGCCCATCGACAGCATCGGGTAGGCCGATGTGGCCGAGTTCGCGGCGGCGAACCAGGTGAAGCAGGCACGGGAAATCACATGCGGAAGTTGCTCGCCACCCACGGACGCGTCCATGCCGGCACCGATGAGTCCGGAGTTGGCGAAGGCGATCAGCGCTTCTTCAACCTCGGGAATGATGTGGACCCGCTCGCCATCGAACGTGGGTTCTTGTACATCGCTCATGCGATTGTGCGGCGCGAACTCCTCAACCGCGATCTGTTCCGACAGCGACAACACGGCGTCGAAGACTTCGCGTGAATGCTCGGAATATCGAGGTCGAGAGGTAAGTGAATCCGCCTTCAACCACTCGAACAGCAGGAACTCAACGTCGCGGGAGGAAAGCAACAGGTTCGCCATAGGCCAATCCTGCCCAAAGCGTGCCGTCTTTCAGCGAGTGGGGGGTACCACAGGTTGTCTCAGGCGGTGCCGCTGGTAGCCGAACCCTGGTAGCGGTTCTGGGCCAAGCGGCCCGACCACGTGGCGATGTCGAAGAAGAAGCCCAGCGCGACAAACAGCCACCCAATACCACTGACTCCACCGGGCTGCGCCCAGCAGATGACGTACATCAGCGAGGTCCATGGCAGGAAGATCAAGCCGAGCAGCGCCACCCAGAAACTGCCACCCATCGCAGCCTCAACCGGCTTGAGGTTGAAGATCCAAATCCAGAGGAAAGCCAGACGCGGACCGAGGAAACCGAGGACGAGAGCTGCGCAGCACATGGGCAGAGACTACACGCTCCCGCGGTTAGAGCGAGGGATTTGGCCGCGCGTCAGCCTTGCGGTGCACCCGCCACGGCCCCGGGATCACCCAGATGAACATCGAAACGACCCAGATCAGCAGGCTGGACAGCACCCACGTGCTGGCGCCATTGATCTCCAGACCCGTAAAAATGGTCGTCACAATGAGCGCGATGAGAGTCGCGGCCAACCCCGTCAGTGCAATCAACGACCCTGCGTGACGCAGGAGGAACTTCAGCACGAACCAGGTGAACACGCCGCTACACACCGCGAACACCACGACGGCGAGCACAAAGCCGCCAGCCGAGGTGAAGCGAAAGTTCTCTTGAAAGATCAGGGCGCACAGAAGCAGGGCAATGGCGTTGGCTCCGAGTCCGAGCAGCCACCCCATGAGAAATCTAGGCATGGGCCGACTGTAGCGACCAACGGCCGTTTCCTCACGCCGAAACGACCACGCCGGGCCAATCACTGCTCCATCAGAGTGCTCACGCTCACGTTTCGCCTGCACAGAGACGACCCTTGAGATGAAGCCACCCGCTCGGGGTTAGGAGGCATCATGCGTCACTTCACCATGCTCGCGGCGTGCACGATCGCCGGGCTCACTGTCGTAGCATCGACGACTCTGCCCGCCACCGCGGCAGTCACACCACGCACCACAGCCGCCTCCGTCACCACCCTCACCGCTACCAACGCCGAATTGCTCACCGCAGCGAAGAAGCGGGTACTGTTCGGCCACCAATCGGTCGGCGCGAACATTATCGAGGGCATGGGCACGCTGTATCGAGCCCGCGGAGTGACCTCGCCGGTCTACCGCTCGTGGTCGAACTCGTTGCCGTCAACCGGGCGATACTTCGCCGATGCGTACATCGGTGCAAATGGCGATCCGCTATCGAAGATTCGCGCCTTCGTGGCGCTGATGCGCGGCGGCGCAGGAACACGCGTCAACGTCGCTGCGATGAAACTGTGCTTCGTCGATGTCACTGCCGGCACGAACGTCACCTCACTGTTCGCGAGTTACAGGGTGTCGATGGCGAACCTGCACACGCGCTATCCCAAGGTGGCGCTGCTCTACCTGACCGTGCCACTGACAACCGACTCCCCCGCAGACAACGTCAAACGCCAGCGATTCAACGCACTCATGCGCACGAATTACGCGAGTACCGGTCGCCTCTTCGACCTCGCCGCACTCGAATCAACCAAACCCACGGGCGCACGTGTCACCGGGCTCTATAACGGTGCGCGCTACTACGCCATGTTTGCGGGCTACTCTTCCGATGGCGGGCATCTCAATGCGGCCGGCGAACGTCGTCTCGCCGACGCGTTCATGCGGCTGATTGCACGCGCAATTCCGTAATTCTGCGGCCCCGGAGCTAGCCGATGTCGTGGCTCGACTGATCCATGCACACGGAAGCGGCAAGCAACAGCACGTCGTCGTAACCAGGTTCGATTTGCACGGTGTAGGTGTCGCGCACGCGCAGCCACTTCTTCGACACTTCACCCACCTTGTTGTCACCCTCGTAGAACGAGTACTCGTGCTCGACGAAGTTGCCCTTGAGCCGAAGCTCACGGCCGTCGTCGATCTTCAAGGTGAAGTCGTCGCCAAAGACGTTGATGAAGTCTTTCACCAGTTCAGCACTCGAGCCGTTGACTCGCTCAATCTTCATCTTGTCGCGAATCGACAGGGCCTTTGACTGCAGTTTGACCAACTCTTGACCGTCAAGGTCTTCAATCACCAAGGTGTCACGCACACGCAGTGCCTTGCCGTTGACCTTGAACTTGCGATCGCCGTCGGAGTCCTCGATCCAGAAGTCATCACCCACCGAGAAGGCCTTCTCTTGCATCACATAGACGGTCGCTGATCCGTTGTGGCCGAATTCGTCACGGTCGGCTTTCTTCTGCTCTCGTCGATCGCGAAGTCCCATGATGTATGTCCTCTCGAATGGCTAGCGTTGAGAGGATCTTAGGCGGGCCTGCCACACGCCGCCTAGTGGCGCAGATTGGTACCCTGCACTCAGGCCGTGTCGTGGCTGGACTGATCCATACACACGGTTGCGGCCAGCAGCAGGATGTCGTCGTAGCCCGGCTCGATCTGCACACCGTAGGTGTCACGAATGCGGAACCACTTCTTCGACACTTCGCCGACCTTGTTGTTGCCCTCGTAGAACGAGTACTCGTGGTCGAGGAAGTTCCCCTTGAGGTGCAGTTCGCGGCCGTCGTCGAGCTTGAGATTGAAGTCGTCACCCAACACGTTGAGCAGGTCCTTGGTGAGAACGCCGCTGGGGCCATTGACACGCTCAATCTTCATCTTGTCGCGAATGGAAACTGCCTTCGACTGCAGATGAACGAGTTCAGCGCCGTTGAGGTCTTCGAAAATCAAGGTGTCGCGCACTCGCAGCATCTTGCCGTTCACCTTGAACATGCGGTTGCCACCCTCGTCTTCAATCCAGAAGTCGTCGCCGATCGAAACGAGTTTCTCCTGCATCTTGTAGACGGTGGCCGAGCCACGGCGACCGAATTCATTACGGTCGGCCTGGCGCTGACCACGGCGGCCGAGGTCCTGTGCGGGTGCTGCTGCAGGGGCAGCGGCAGCCGCCGGTGCGGTATCTCCACCGCGTCGGTCACGAAGTCCCATGATGCGTCTCCTCTACATGCTGATAGCGGTCGATCTTTTCAAGAGTAGATACTGCAGGCACCGGAAGGGGCATCCGCGCAGTCGCCAATTCGGGGGACGCGAGCACATCTATGCTTCGTGACATGGCCATCGATTCGCGACCTCGGCGCGTGACCGAACTCAATCGGTGGCGTGGTCGCGCGATGCTCTTCGAGGCGATGACACTGCTCACTGCAACCAGCGCAGCGCAGCGCTGGGTTCCGATGGCGCGTTGGTCGCGGGTTCTCGGAACTCCACGAGCGGTGCCTTCGGAATGGAACGACAAGCCGATCGATCAACTGACCACGGAAGCGGCGAGTGTGACCGAATACCGTGTAGTCATTGCGATCACCCGCGGCGCGCATCTACTTCCATGGAAGCCCAGTTGCCTCGCCGAGGCAGCCGCAGGTCAGGTGATGTTGGCGCGCCGAGGTGAGCCGGGAGTGGTGATCGTCGGGCTGCGTCCCACAGCAGATGACGTGTGGGCAGCCCATGCATGGCTACTCGGGCGCGTGGGTGCACTCACCGGTGGACCTGCTGCCGCAGGGTTTAGCGCGACGACGGTTTTCGCGCGCGCGAACTCACCGCACTGATTCGCTGCGAGAGCACTTCCATCGCACCGTGAGTGGCTCCGTCTGCACCGATACCAAGGGAATTCGGCGGGAGCGCATACGACGACACAGTGCGCGCGATGTCTCGGGGCCCGTTGGCAAGATCGAGTTGTTGATGCAACCACACCCACGTCGAGCGTGCCCTCGACCCATCGAGAGTCCACGCATCCCCCCGCTGCTGAGCATCGGCCGTGGCGCGCGCACGTTCGATGGCACGATTGCCGTGAGGTAGCAACGGTTCTAGGGCTGCTCCCCCGGCGGCATCATGAGCGATCAGCGCGCTCAACGCGACTGGTCGGATCAAGGCGAGTTGCGCCAAGTCGTTCGCGGGTATGCGCCGGGCGAGCCGAGCAACATCGACCAGACTGCGCAGCCATCGCCATCCGTCTTTGTACGCGTGCAGACAGGTATGCGTGAATGCGTCGTTCAGTGACAGTGTCGGTACTTCGCGCCCGGCAACGCTGACGAACTCGCGGCGATTCCAGGCGTCGTCGAAGGTCGGAAGCAGCCGCCGCCCCGTGGTGAGCGACCAATGAAGATCAAGGGGCGACTTGCCGCGCACCAGTTCGAGTTCGAAGCCCGACCACATGCGGTAGTTCTCAACTCGACCTGAGATGGGCATTGTCACCGCGCCAGGCGGCTCGACGTACCCGATACCCGCCAGAAGTTCGCGAGCACGCGTCACGTCAGGCTCTGCAACCCAGAGATCGATGTCGCCCGATCCGCGTCCCGCAGCTGCACCAGTCGTCTGTAGCGCTAGCGCTATTCCCTTCACTGCCAGCACGCGCATGCCGTCATCAGTCAGCACGCCCACCGCCTCGGCAAGAGCAGCCGCGCACTGCAGCGCGATCAACTGCTCGCGAGCAGCGCGTCGTGCGACGCGCGCGCGAGCATCCTCTGGAAGGTTGAGCGCTTCGACGTGCGGCCCAAAACACACCGACAGCCGGTGACGCGAAGCCGTCTGCACGAACCTGTCGGTGTCAACACACGACAGGTCGATGGGTGAAGGCCCAATTCCCGATTCGATCGCCATCACGTGGTGCAGGGCCTGCCGCAGGTTCTCGAGCTCGGCGACGGAGATGTCAGCAAGCGCACTCAAATTCCCCGCCCGCGCGCTCATCTAGACATTATGTCGGGTGACGTGGCCGTCGCTTCAGCACACGACGATGCCCTTTCTGTGAGCGAAAACGACCCGATTCGGGCCCTATTTGCTCATAGAAAGGGGTGGGTGACCTGCGAGGAAGCCCCGCAGTTCAGTCGGCAGAGGACAAATTCACCAATCGACTCGACTCAAGTTGAGCGAGGAACTCGCTGACGTCCGCGCGACAGGTCGGCTCATCAATGTCAAAGCGAGCAGTGACGGACTCAACGAGTTGATCGACCGAGCACGGCTGCTTGATGAGTTCGAAAATCGCCTCGCCCATGGGGTCAAGAGCGACGTATTCCATTTTGTCGTTCAGCGCCACCAACTGCCCACTGATATGCGCCGTCACAACGCCCGGCGACCGCGTGACCACTGTCACCGAAAGGACCGCCTCATCTGCCTGGGTTCGTACACGTTCGGGCTACCCGTCCTACTATCCGATGAGGCTGCTGTAAATCGAGAAATCTCCACCGGAGCCCGAGTAATTGTTCTCCGACATCTCAACCGATCCAACCAGTACGGGCTCGGCGGGCTTGCTATAGGGCTCACGCTCGCTCATGGGACTCCTCAAGGAATTCGGGACTTATGAATTGCTGCGGGGCCAAGGAATTACTACGTGGCCAAACTGCTGTAGATCGAGAAATCTGCGCCGGAACCGTAGTAACTGACCTCGGACATTTCGACCGATCCAACGAGGACGGGTTCGGCGGGCTTGCTGTAGGGCTCACGCTCAGTCATGAAGACTCCCTCAGTGGACAGTGTCGGGATTTACACCGCGCTGCTGTAGATCGAGAAATCTCCGCCGGAACCGTAGTAACTGCTCTCTGACATTTCGACCGATCCAACGAGGACGGGTTCGGCGGGCTTGCTGTAGGGCTCACGCTCAGTCATGAAGACTCCCTAGGTGGACAGTGTCGGGGTTTACGGCAGGCTGCTGTAGATCGAGAAATCTACACCGGAGCCGACGGCAGGCTGCTGTAGATCGAGAAATCTACACCGGAGCCCGAGTAATTGTTTTCTGACATTTCGACCGATCCAACGAGGACGGGTTCGGCGGGCTTGCTGTAGGGCTCACGCTCAGTCATGAAGGCTCCTCGGTTGCGGTGTGATGGTCCCAGTCAAGCCTACCTACGGGGCATTGTCCAGCCTGTCGGGCCGCGCGACCCCGAGTAAGTCACGCACGGCCTGTGGTAGCAGGTCAATCGAGTCTGAAAGCGTTGCCCGCAGCACCGGGGTCCGCTCAACCACAGCCGCGGCTGTGGCGAAGTCGCCGGTCACCACCGGCACCGGACCTCGACCGCTGTACCGCTGACCGAGCAGCGCGTTCACGGCGTCGATTCCGGTGATGCGAACACTTTCAAGCGCAGTGGTGTGGCCGTGACGAGGACCAAGAACGATCACTGCGGCCACGGGAATGGGTGGAACCGCGATGGATTCGCTCGCCGTCGGCAGCCCTCCGACTTTGTCGCGGCTGACCACAACTACTCGTCCGAGGTCGGTGAGCAGATTCAACGCCGGGGATCCTTCATGCACCCGCAGAAGCAATGAACTCTGACAGGCAGTCACGGAGTTGGCCGCGAGATCGAGCACGATGGGTTCATCGCCGATCAGTCGGCCGCCGGCAGCGAGCAGACCCACCGTCAGTGTGGATTTGCCCACCCCCGACTCACCACACACCACAAGCGCACGGCCCTGGAACTCCACTGCTGTCGCGTGCAAGGGAAGAGCCCCTCGGGAGAGTCTGGCAGCCACAGGAAGTACCCGACTGGCCAGCAGAAACCCCACCCCGTCGTTCGTCTCGGGTCGATGGACGGCCCACGACACGCCAATCACACGTTTCACGAGGTCGACGACGAAGACCGACTCGACGCCTCCCTCCGCTCCGGTGACCGTGTAGGACACCTGCTCTGGCGCCGATCCCGAGCCCGCGACCAGGCTCCACTTACCCCGGTAGTCGTCACTATCAGGAAGTGGGCCGTCGGGGACACCGTCGCCCGGCTGCAAAGCTAGCGACCACGTGTCCTCCAACGAGGTGTCCTCAGACCCCGCTACGACAGGCCAGGTGGCGAATGTGGTCTCGGTCGCTAACAGAAGTCCGTGGAGTCGGTACCGACGCGAACCGCTGCCCTCATTACTGTGGGCAGCAGGAAACTCCGGTTGCGCTTGCTCGCTCACTGCCACGGCCACATCATGCCAACACCATGGAAGGCACCTCATGGAACACTCCCTCGACACCCAGATCGCCGTCAATCGCGACACCGTAGCTGAGGTTCATGATGGTGAGGCAATCATCGTCAACATGAGCACGTTCGACTACGTCGAGCTTGATCGGGTAGGAACTGCGATGTGGCACGCGCTACTTGAGGGTGGCACTCTGAACGCGGCCGTCGACATTCTGCTCGCGCGATTCGAAACCGATCGCGCCACGCTCGAGACCGACATCACAGTGTTTGTCGATCAACTCACTGCCGTCGGCCTCGTTGACGCCGCACCCGCCCCTGAGCGCAACGACGCAGCACCTCCGGCCCCAACCACTGCAGTCGACCTGTACCTCGAACTGCTCATTCGCATGGTTGGCGGTTTCACCATTCGTGACGAAGCCAATAATGGGCGAGGGATCTTCCCCTACCACGTCGGCAACCGCGTCCAGGGACGCGATATGCCCGGTGAAGCGCTGTCGATGATCGGACTGATCCGGCTTAACAATGTGCGGGCTCTCGCCGAACGCGCGCTGATCGATGGCGTCGCCGGAGATTTCGTCGAAACAGGTGTGTGGCGCGGCGGTACGACGATTTTGATGCGCGGCATTCTCGCCGCCCACCAAGTAACCGATCGCAAAGTCTGGGTCGTTGACTCATTCGAAGGGTTGCCCGCACCCGACGTCGAGCAGTTTCCCCTCGACGCGATGTGGCCCGCGCAGCAGGGCTACCTCAAGGTGACGCTCGACGAGGTGCGCGCCAACTTCGATTCACTGCAGTTGCTTGACGACCAGGTCGTTTTTCTCAAGGGGTGGTTCAGCCAGACCCTGCCCACTGCCCCGATCGAGCAGATCGCGCTCTTGCGACTCGATGGCGACTTGTATGAGTCAACAATGGACACCCTCAAGAACCTCTACGCCAAGGTCTCCCCGGGCGGATACGTGATCATCGACGACTACAACCTTGAGTCCTGCCGGGTCGCTGTCAATGAATTCCGTGAAACGCACGGCATCACATCACCGATGCAGGTTATTGACTGGGCTGGGGTGTGGTGGCAGGTCCCGAACGTTTAGCAGCCGTCTCATGAATGTCGTGAACCCGCCGCGTGTGATCGTGCTCAATCCACTCGCGATCTTCGTGCGACAGGTGGCGCTGCGCGATCGCCCAGACGAGCAGTTCATAGCACACGGCCTCGGCAGCCGCTGAGGTTTCGTCGGTCGGCGATGGCCCACCCGCGGCAGCAATGACGACCTTCAGATCGATGCTGTGGTCAAGGCGGCTCATCATGATTGATCGACGCAAGAGCGCCACCTGCATCGCCTGACGGCCACGCACGGTTGATGACACCTGCTTGGAGTGCAGACGATAGGTCGACAGTTTGTCGTGCACCATCAGGAATTTGCCCGCCTCGGTCAACTTCCAGATAGTTCCGTAGTCATCGCACAGAGGATGAGCTTCGTCAAAGCCTCCGACTGCGCGCAGCACCTCGGTGCGCACTGTGAGGGTTGAACTCAACGTGGGTGAGCGAAATGGCATGAGCCAGTGCACGCGCTCGGGGGTATCGGCGACGCGGCCATCGCCAGGGTTCTTGGTCTTGATCCACGCCAAGCCGTTTTCGTCGACAGTCGACATACCCCCGCCCACCGCAACGACGTCGGGCTCGTCGGCAAGTAACTGCAGTTGCCGCTCGAGACGATGCGGAACCATGACATCGTCGCTGTCGAGCACGGCGACCACCGGCGCTTGCGCCAACGCCAAGGCAGCATTGCGCGCCTGCGCTGAATCAAGACGCGCCGGGCTCACAATCAATCGAAAGCGGGGATCATCTCCGATGAATGTGTTGACCACGGCAGGCACTGGTTCAGTTGAACCCGCATCAACCAAGATCACCTCGAAGTCAGTGCATGTCTGGCGACTGATGCTCGCCAGAGACGCACCGAGGAATTCCATCCGGTTGAAGATCGGCATGATGACCGAGATAGCGGGAGTGTGGGAGTTCATCGGCGCGCCGCCACTCGATCGTCGTACCACGCCACGAAAAGTCCGAAGCCCAGCGTGCGACCCTCATCTAACTGCCACGACATTGACTCGCGCCCTTCCGTAGGAACACCGTTCGCCATCGACTCACGAAGAGCACCGAGATCGAGTAGCGCCGACGCCGAGGGCGATGCCTCAACGCGCTCCAACGCCTCGCGGTACTGAGACTGCTTGCGTGAAATCGCGGGCCCTGCATCGAGTCCTTGTAGACCACGTGCCGTGCGAAGTCTGACTTCATCGGGTACCAGTCCTGACATTACGCGCCGAGCTAACGCACGATCGCGACCGTCACCCAACCACGCACTTGCTGGCAGCGAGAACAGCAGGCGACTGACCTCAGGGTCACTGAGCGGATCGCTGAACCACGCACTCATGGCGGGGTACTGAATCGTTGTTGGCCCTACCGGGTCGCTGATCACAGCCCCCTCCCATGCCGCGCGCGGGAGTGGCTTCCAGCGAACATGACCCTCCCTCGGCGTGCCACGTACGCGCCGAACCCCATCGACTAATGCCGGCGACACGTCGTTGAGCACATCGTGTGCAATCAAGGATCGACCATCGCCAAGAGACCGCCGAGCTTTCACATCGCGGGCGACGAGGGCAACATCGCCTCGCAGCAAGGCCCGGCGATACTGCGTGGCACGTGAGACTGAGTACGCGATGCTGCCATGCGCACCGGTGAGGGTGAGGCCCAGTTGCCGTTCGGCCGACCACTCATCGAACGCGCGAATCCAGGGCGCGTTCGCTGGATTGAGGAACGGGTAGCCGGTGCGGTCGAACATCCACAGCAAGCCGTCGATCGGAGTCTGATCGCAGTTGTAGATCGAGTGCGAGTCGATTCCTGAAATCTGCTCGGCGATCACGCGCACGCTTTGCGCATCATCGGACTCCGCCGGAATCCACTCCGGCCAGTGGCCGGGCGCGGTCAGGTGGCTGAGCGTGTGCACGGTGCGGCCCTGCGGGTACAGGATGCCCGCCGCGGTGGCAACGACAGTGGTCGAGTCGAGTCCACCCGACAGATGCGCCGCCACATCGCCGCTCGGCGGTAGCGACGCCTCAACTGACTCACGAATGATCGACCGCAACACGTCGGCCTCATCGCCATCACGTCGACGATCAAAGGGCTCGACATCGTGCGGCCGGAACCAGCGGCGCACCCACGCCTGAGTACCGGGACGCCAAGTGGCCTGATGACCAACCGGCAGCCGTTCGATTCCGGTGTAGACGGTGGTTCTCGACGCATCACCGACGGCGCCCAGCCCCGCCAACGCGTCAAGGTTGAGCGCGGGCGGAGTCGGAAGGTGATCGAACACGTCAAGAACGAAGGAACTGAGCAGCAGGGAACTTCCTGACTGCGCGTAGAAAAGAGTTACCTCGTTGCGTGGGCTCACGACCATCGTCACTTCACCCGTGCGCGGATCGATCAGGCACGCCGCGAAACCCTGCCTCATCGGCGCGGGATCGGGACAGCCACGACTCACCCATCGCGCGAGCTCGTCAGCATCGAAGGGATGCGGCCCCGCAATTGCCAACAACCGTCGGCCATCATCGAGTTGACACTGAATGGGAGCCGAAAGAGCCTCGACCGTGACGCCCTCGGGGCCGCGCGTCACGCGCGCGGTGAGAGCAGCACCCGAAGTCATTGTCTGATTGTGACAGAGCGAGTCGAGCGATCAGCCGGGCATCGTGCGCGAGTACGGAACTCCATCGCGGAGAACCGAAAGCGCCATGCCATTCACTACGGGACCGCACTCGAGTCGTTCGGGCAGCCAGCCGTCGCTGCCGATACGCCACTCTCGCTCACCGAGGGCTACGAGCTCCATTTCCTCGGCTGGCGCCTCGACGCCACCGGGTGCCACCAGCATGAGTCGACCGTTACGAGCGATGATGCGCAACCACGGAAACCATGGCGAGTAGCTGCGGTAGTCGCCCATGATCGCTTCGTCTTCCTCCGATAGCGAGCGCCCATGCGATTCGGTGGACGCGCCCAGCACCAGCGGTCCGTGGGTCCAGGTGCGGCCGTCTTCTGACAGATCCCAGTGGAAGGTGCGCAAGTCGGGGTGGTCGGTGACATAGCGTCCGCTCCACAGCCGGGTGAGCCGTCCTACCCGGTCTCCCCCACGGAGCAGCAGCAGTTCACCGCCGTCGACCTCAACGCTCACCGTCAGCGTTGGATCAGCGACGCTCGCGAAGGTTCCGACGGCCGCAGTTGGACCGCTGGCGGCGACCGCATCGCGCGCACTGGGCAAGGACGCGTCGGGATCGACCAGTAACTGGTAGGCAGCGCGCGCAATCACCTGCGCAATCGGATAGCAGCCATTGGCGTTCGTCAGAACAACGACACCCACGCCCTCGCTACGGTCAGCCAGTACGAATGACTGGAAGCCCACCATGCCGCCGCCATGGGTCAGACAGGTGTGACCGCCGATCGTTTCGATGTTGACACCGAGTCCGTACTGGCTCGACGTGACCTGTGGACCGGTGGTCAGCGACACGATGTCTTCGCCATCGTTCGCCGTGGGAGTTGACATGCGTTCGATTGCGGCAGCCGACATCAGTCGCGTTCCATCAACGTCGCCGTCGCTCAACAAAAGGCGCGCGAATCGCGCCATGTCGGCAGCTGACGACGTGACACAACCATCGGCTGAATCGATGCGGAACCATGCGGCGGGTGTTAGCGGATCGCCCGGCGCCCACGGAATGTCGTCGCGCAGGGGCCAGTACCCGACGGCACTGCGTTCACGCGACCACCACTCGATACTTCCCGCCGAACTAGTCATTGCGAGCGGCTCGAGAACGCGAGTCGCGATCAGCTCAGCGACGGTGCGGCCTGTGCGAGCTTCCAGCGCACGGCCGAGCAGCATGAAACCAAGGTTTGAGTAGTGGAAGTGCTGTTCGTCGCTACGCACCAACCCGCGCAGGGCCCACAGTTGTGCGAGGTCATCAGGAACACCGTCGCCACCCATAATCAGACCGGCCGTGTGCGACAACAGCGCACGCCACGTCGGTGACTCACCACCGACTTCGGCCCACGGCAGGCTGACCGAAATTGCTTCATCAAGGTCGACGACGCCCTCGTCGACGAGTTGCTGCACCACGACGCCCAGCACGGTCTTGCTGATCGAGCCGATCTGGAACAGATGCCACGCCGTTGCGGCAGTCGAACGCTCAGCATCGGCGAGACCGAAGCCGAATTGCGCCAGAGTTCCATCTCGATCAACGATTGCCACGGCACCACCATGTAGTGGCCACCACGGCATGAGTTCGCAAATGAATCCTGATAGTCGTTCAGCAGCAACCTGTGCAGGCTTCATCTCACGCACCCGCCGACTCGTGGCAGGCGGCGCGTCGGGTTCCTGACGACACCAACGGCAGCAATGGCAGGAACGGCAGCAACTGAGGATCTTCAGTGCGACAACGCTCAGGTTCACCCAGTTCTCGGTACAGCGGACAGCGCGGGTGAAAGCGACAGCCCGGCGGAATGTTGAGGGGGCTGGGAGATTCACCGGTGAGCACCACGCGTTCGCGGGCGCCGCCCGCATCAGGCACAGGAATCACCGAGACGAGCGCCTTCGTATAGGGGTGCGCCGGTGAGTCAATGACTTCCGCCGACGTCCCCTCCTCAACGATGCGGCCGAGGTACATCACGGCCACCCGATCGGCGAACATCCATGCCAGCGACAGATCGTGTGTGATGAACAGATACCCAGCACCGAGGCGGTCGCGCATTTGCGCCATCAGGGCGAGAATCCCTGCACGCAGCGACACATCGAGCATCGACACGGGCTCATCGGCGACGACCAACGCCGGTTCAAGGATCATCGCCGACGCGATCGCCACCCGCTGACGCTGGCCACCAGAGAGTTGATGTGTGTAACGCGCCCCGATGCGCGCTGCCGGCGTGAGACCGGCTCGATCGAGCGCACGCAATGCCATCGCTTCACGTTCGGCGCGGTCGGCACCGATTCGGTGAATGTTCAGGGGCTCAATCACAGTGTCGAGCACGGTGCGACGCGGATCGAGTGACTCGAACGGGTCTTGGAAGATCATCTGGAAACGCGGTCGCATGGCACGCAATTCGCGCCCGCTCAACGGAACAAGGTCACGCCCTTCGAAGATAATGCGACCACCCGTCGGCTCAACTAGGCGCATCACCGCATTTGCCGTCGATGTCTTGCCACTTCCCGACTCCCCCACGAGTGCGAGAGTCTCGCCGCGATCAACGTACAGATTCACGCCATCAACAGCGCGCGCCACCTGACGACCATCGGGTGTTCGCACCTGGTACTGCACCTCGAGGTCTTCCACCACGAGTAGATGCTCGCTCATTGCGCACCCCCCGTCGGGTCGAGTAAGTGGCAGGCCGCCAGATGTCCCGAACCGCATTCCTGAAGTATCGGTTGATCGACGTCACATCGTGCAATCGCCACGTCGCACCGTTCATGAAATCGGCATCCTGCCGGCGGATTCACCAGGTCGGGAGGCTGCCCCGGAATGCCGTCGATGAAGACCCGCTCGCGCGTAATGTCGGGATAGGCGCGCAGCAACCGACGCGTATACGGATGGGCCGCGCCTGCACCAACGTGTTCGGACGCAAGCACATCGCGCGCACCACCACTTTCGACAACACGCCCGGCGTACATCACCGCGACGCGATCGCAGGTATCGGCCAACACCGACAAGTCATGCGAGATCAGCAGCATCGACAAACCCAAGTTGTCGCACAGTTCGCGCAGAAGGTTGAGGATCTGCGCCTGCGTCATCACGTCGAGTGCAGTGATGGGCTCGTCGGCGATGACCAACTCAGGCCCGCACGCCAACGCCATCGCGATCATCACTCGCTGACGCATTCCACCACTGAATTGATACGGGTAGTCGCCCGCGCGCCGCGCTGGAATTCCGACTGACTCAAGTAGGGCGGCCGCTCGCTCGTCGGCGTCCTTGTTACGCACATCGGGTTCGTGCACGCGAATGGGCTCAGCGATCTGCCACCCAACCGTCTTGACCGGATTGAGTGCGTTGAGCGCGCCTTGGAAGATGACCGAGACACGCTTCCAGCGCACATCACGCAGACCGTCTTCGTCGAGTGTCGCGAGATCGAGACCATCGAGCAGGATGGAGCCACCACTGATACTCGCCGCTTCTGGAAGCAACTGCGGAATTGCCATCGCCAGTGTGGTCTTACCGCACCCTGACTCACCCGCCAACCCGACGAACTCTCCGCGTTCGATGGCGAAGTCGACTCCGTCAACGGCAACGACATCACCGTGAGCGCCTCGATAGGTGACCGAGAGATCGCGAATCTCCAACAGACTCATGACTGGTCACGTCCCTTGAGTCGTGGGTTGGTGATGCGCTCGAGCGCGTGGCCAATCAACGTGAAAGCCAACACGACGAACAGAATGCCCAACCCCGGCGGCAGGAAGTACCACCATGCTCCGCGACCGATGGCACCTGATGCGAACGCGAAGTGCAGCATCGAGCCCCACGAAATACGGTTGGGGTCACCGAGGCCGATGAAACTCAACGTCGCCTCGGCGAGGATACAGCCGGCAACGACAAGCACCGTATTCGCAACGACTAACGGAAGCAGATGCGGTGCGATGTTAGTGCGAATGATTCGCCAGTTCGAAGCACCGAGTGATCGAGCGCGCGGAATGAATTGACGCTCACGCAGCGACAGGGTTTGCGAGCGAACGATACGCGCCGTTCGAGCCCAGCTGAGCACGCCAATGACGATGATGATGATGCCGAGGTTCTGTCCGAAGATCGCGCCCAGCACGATCATCAGCGGCAACGCCGGCACCACGAGGAAGAAGTCGGTGAAGCCCATTAGCGAGGTATCGGCCGGCCCCCGGTGGTAACCCGAGATGATGCCGATTCCGGCACCAATGATGGTCGAGATCACCGTCGCCATAATTCCGACGAACAGCGAGATGCGAGCACCGGTAATGAACTGGCTGAGCACATCACGACCGAGTTCATCGGTTCCGAGCAAATGTGCACCCGACGGTGGATTGAGAATCGATGCCGCACTCGAACCGACCTCGGCAGGATTGAACGGAAACAGCAACGGACCCAACACTGCCACCCCAACTATCACGCCCAGCAAGACGATGCCGACGCGACCCATGCGATCGGCCCACACCTTGTGCACCAATGAGGTACGCGGCGTCGCGGCTTCCTGCTCGGGCACTCCCGTATCGGCACTCATGACGACGCTCCCACCCGAGGATCGACCAGGCGATAGACGATGTCAGCCATGAAGTTGGCGAACAGAACCGCGATTGCCGTAATGAGGAAGCACGCTTCGAGCATCGGATAGTCGCGCGCGAGCACCGAGTTGTAGGTGAGCAGGCCCATGCCGGGCCACGAGAACACCACTTCTACCTGAATGGCGCCTGCGACCAGCGCGCTGATGTACAGCACCGACGCCGTGAGCACTGGAAGAAGCGCATTACGGAAGGCGTGCTGCCACACTATGTGGCGCCGTGACAGTCCCTTACCGCGCGCGGTCAGCATGTAATCCTCGGACATCGCCTCCACCAACGACGTTCGGGTAATGATGATGAAGAACGCGATATCGACGATCACCAACGTGATCGTCGGCAACACCAAATGCCGTCCGACATCTGACCAATAGACCGCCGAGTTGCCGTACACGGCATTGGGGGTGGTGATACCTGACGTCGGCAATACCCGGAACCACGCGCTGAACGCGAATACCAGCAAGATGCCCACCCAGAACGTGGGCAGACTCCACAACACCAACGAGCCGACAACGGTGCTTGAG
>Ga0194056_10000328_pt1 | contig 25364 bp, 19 predicted proteins | sample SepL4413m_MetaG_FD_155458 | JGI IMG/M metagenome (GOLD analysis project Ga0194056, IMG submission 155458) | Anoxic zone freshwater microbial communities from boreal shield lake in IISD Experimental Lakes Area, Ontario, Canada - Sep2016-L442-13m | ecosystem: Environmental > Aquatic > Freshwater... | reverse complement strand
GAACTCGTCGTCCGTTTTGCGGGTACGGCCGTGGCCTGCTGCAAACTTGGACCATCCTGAAGGATGGTCCAAGTTTGCAGCAGGCCACGGCCGTACCCGCAAAACGGACGACGAGTTCCGTGCCGCCCGTCACGCGAGATGAACCGAGAACCGCCGAGCGGCAACCGTTGCCCTTACCACAATCGTCGGGGCAACCACTGCCGGCAACGACGATCAAACGGTAGCAGGCAGCCACTCGCCAAGTGTCGGCACTACCGTACGTCATTGCCGGCTCGCCGTAGGGTGGGTGAAGCATCGAACGGTGCGTTGCGCGAACTGATCCGGAACAGCGGTAAGCGCTGTCAGCGTCTCGACTTCGTGTGCAACCCACCATTTGCCGGGCAGTTCGCTCCACGCACCCTACAACCTACCTGACGTACTTGGCGGTTCAGCTCTGAATGTAATCGCGCATGAACTGATTCTCGGCCATCAGGTGGTCGTGCTGGGCCTTGAGAAGGTCGCCGATCGAGACCATGCCCACGAGACGCTCGCCGCTCAGGATCGGCACGTGGCGAATGCGGTGAGTCGTCATCACGCCCATCAGGTCAGTGACGGAATCGGTGGGCTTGGCGGTGATGAGCTTGGTGGTCATGACGTCGGCGACCTTCAATTGCTTGAGGTCGCAACTGCCTGCGGCAAAGCAGCGGAGCATGTCCCGTTCGGTGACGATGCCAACGAGGCACTCGCCGACAGCCAGATCTCGCTGACAAACGAGCATCGAGCCGATGTTATGCTCGACCATCTGCCGAATCACCTCGGCCAGAGAGACATCGGGTGAAGTCGTAAAGACGGCCGTCCCTTTCACTGCCAGGATGTCTTGAAGTCGCATGGAAAGAACCTCCCCGATTGAAGATGATAAGAATGGTTCCTCACGCCACGGCTAGGGCCTGCTCATAGACCAAAATCTTATCCTCGTGCTGCAAGGTCATGGCAATATCGTCCAGACCATTCAGAAGGATATGTCGGCGGGATTCGTCCACTTCAAACTTCAGCGACAAACCGTGATCGTCGGTCACCGTGCAGGTTTTCAGGTCCACCGTCAGGTGGTAACCGGAATGGGCCGCTGCCCGGGCGAAGAGGTCGTCGATCTGGGCTTCGTCCAGCCGGACCGGCAACATGCCGTTCTTGAAGCAGTTGTTGTAGAAGATGTCGGCAAAGCTAGGGGCCAAGACGACGCGGAAACCGTAGTCCTCCAGTGCCCACGGGGCGTGCTCGCGGCTCGAACCGCTGCCGAAGTTTCGACGCGCCAGCAGAATGGATGCCCCGGCATACTCGGGCCGGTTGAGTTCAAAATCGGGGTTGGGCGTACCATCGTCGAGGAACCGCCAATCAAAGAACAGGAACTGGCCGAACCCGGAGCGTTGGATCCGCTTGAGGAACTGCTTTGGAATGATCTGGTCCGTATCGACGTTCGAGCGGTCCATGGAAAGGACCAAGCCGGTATGCTGGGTGAATGGTCGCATTTTACTTGTATTCCCAATTCCGCGTATCAACAAAATGCCCGGCCACGGCGGCGGCCGCGGCCATCGAGGCGGAGACGAGATGCGTGCGCCCGCCCTTGCCCTGCCGTCCTTCAAAATTGCGATTGCTGGTCGAGGCGCATCGTTCGCCTGGTTCGAGCTTGTCGGGATTCATGGCCAAGCACATGCTACAACCGGCCTCGCGCCACTCGAAACCGGCGGCCGTGAAAATCTTGTCAAGCCCCTCGGCTTCGGCCTGCCGCTTCACCAGTTGGCTGCCAGGCACAACCAACACACGCACGCCGTCAGCAACGTGGTATCCCCGGGCAATGGCCGCAGCGGTCCGTAAGTCCTCGATCCGGCCATTGGTACACGAGCCGATGAAAACATGGTCAATCTTCACATCGGTAATCTTGGTCTTGGGTTTCAGCCCCATGTATTCCAAGGCGGCAGCGGCGGCCTTCTGGTCGGTGGGATTGCTGAAACCGGCCGGATCGGGCACTTCGCCGCAAATGCCGGTCACCTGTCCGGGGTTGGTTCCCCAGGTGACTTGCGGCTCGATGTCGGCGGCATGGAATCGCTCCACGCGATCGTAAGCCGCGCCGGGATCGCTGGGCAGGTTCTTCCACTGCTCGACCGAGGCGTCGAAATTCTTGGGGGCGTGGGGGCGGCCGCGAAGATACTCAAAAGTCTTCTCGTCGGGCGCGATCAGGCCACTGCGGGCACCGGCCTCGATGGTCATGTTGCAGACGGTCATCCGCTCCTCCATGCTCAAGGCACGGATCGCGGAACCGGTATATTCAATGCAGTAACCCGTTCCGCCGCTGGTCGAGATCTGGCCGATCACCCAGAGGATCAGATCCTTAGCCGTAACACCGGCCAGCAAGTGGCCTTCGACGCGGATTTCCAACGTCTGCGGTTTGTACTGCAAGAGCGTCTGGGTGGCCAGTACGTGCTCGACTTCGCTAGTGCCGATACCAAAGGCCAAGGCACCGAATGCTCCGTGCGTCGCCGTGTGGCTGTCGCCGCAAACGATGGTCATGCCCGGCTGGGTCAGCCCCAGTTCCGGTCCGATCACATGTACGATGCCTTGGTTGCGATCGTCGATGTCGTACAACCGGACACCAAAATCTTGACAGTTTTTCCGCAGCGCATCGATTTGCTGCAGGGCGATCTCATCAAGGATCGGCAACCTGCGGCTGGTGGTCGGCACATTGTGATCGACCGTGGCCACGGTCCGCTCGGGCCGCCGGACTTTCCGCCCGGAAAGCCGCAACCCTTCAAAAGCCTGGGGACTGGTCACTTCATGGACGAGTTGCAAGTCGATGTACAGGATCGTCGGCTTCCCTTTTTCGGCATGCACGACGTGACGGTCCCAAATCTTCTCGAACATTGTCCGGGGGTTGGATCGCATATTGGGCGGAGGTTTTGAGAGCTAGGAAAGAAACGAAAAACGCAATCCGACGAACTGCCCGATAGAGGGGGGGCCGCCGGCAAGGATCTAGTAGGAACACGGATTCTGACACCACGCGGAATTCGCTTATTATACACGATGGAGGCTGCGATTTCCAGGGATCCATCACTTGTTCTACGAAGGTCGGTTGCCGAACGGTCCTGCAAATCTTACCATGGAGTCTTTCCAGGATGCCACGGCGGCCGGACTGCCGTGTTTTTACCTTTCTTTTTGTCGCCCGACCAAAGAACACGGAAGACCATGGCCGATTCCAATGACACCGACCGGACTCGCTCGGCCCCCCGCCTGAGTTCAGAAATTCTCGATCGATTGCCTCCGCAAAACCTGGAGGCGGAAAAGGGCGTTTTGGGCAGTCTCCTGCTCGATCCGCAAATGTGCGACGAAATCGCGCTCATGCTGCGGCCCGTTGATTTCTATGCCGACGCAAACCAGCGGCTCTATCGCAATTTGCTGGCGATGCACGATCAGGGAAAGCGGATCGACATCACCCTTCTGGTCGAGCGTTTGAAGCAGGAAGGCGAGTATGAGGCGATCGGTGGGGCAGCCTATCTGGCCGAAGTGGCCCAGTCGGTCCCTTATGCGGCCAATGCGACGTTCTATGCGGAAATTGTTCGCAATAAAGCCACGGTGCGAGAGTTGATCCACGCCAGCACAGAAATTCTCCGCGATGCCTGGGATCCGACCTACGATCCGAGGGAACTGGTCAGCCACGCGGAAGAAAAGATTTTCGCCGTCCATGACCGGCGAAGTACCGATCGGGTGACCCACATCGAGAATCTGCTCATTGAGGCATTCGACCGCATCGACGCCCGTTTGGCCAAAGGCGTGGGCGACGCCACACCGAGCCACTTCCGCGATCTCGATCAACTCACCGGTGGGCTGCATCCGGGCGAGTTCATCGTTCTGGCGGCACGGCCCAGCATGGGCAAGACGGCCCTGGCCACGAATATCGCCGAGAATGTGGCCATCTTGTCCCGTGTGCCGGTCTTGTTCGTGAGCCTGGAAATGGCTCGGCTGGAACTGGCCCAGCGACTTCTTTGCTCACAAGGCAGCATCGACGGCAGCAAGTTTCGCAGCGGGTTTATCTCGGCCGACGAGCGGGAGAAGCTCATGGAAGCATCCGGCAAGCTTTCGCAGTCGCCGCTGTTCATCGATGACACGCCCAGCCGCACCGTCACCGAAATCGCCGCCTGCGCACGCCGGCTGAAACGCAAGGAGAACCTGGGCCTGATTGTGATTGACTATCTGCAACTTGTTCAACCGGACGAACCCCGCGATCCCCGGCAGGAGCAGGTCGCCAAAATGGCGAGGCGGTTGAAGGGCCTGGCGCGCGAGTTGAATGTTCCTATTATCTGTTTGGCCCAGTTGAATCGGCAGGTCGAGTCTGGCGGCAAGGAAGAGCACCGGCCGCGGTTAAGCCATCTGCGCGAATCGGGGGCCATCGAGCAGGATGCCGATGTCGTGATGTTTGTGCATCGCGAGGAATATTACCACACCAAAGAGAAGGCTGAGGAGCTTGGCATCGTCGGGCAGGGGCTTCTGATCCTGGCCAAACAGCGCAACGGGCCGACCGGCGACGTCAAATTGCAATGGAGCGCCAAATACACTCGCTTCCAGGACTTCTCCGAGAAGCCTTACGACGAATTCAGCAGCTACAGCAACGACTTTTAATGGCTATCCGGAAACTCCCCCTCTCCCGTACTCGGGAGAGGGGCAGGGGGTGAGGGCATCCGGATTCTTATGCGTATCGCAACGGCTCGTTCTGAGAGAAGCTCCAGAGCATTTGCGATTCCCCGGCCGCGCTGTCTGGAACATCTTCCGCAACGTCCGAGGGGAGCGTCAAACGGATCACGGCGGGCGAATGGCGAAGAAAACGTCCGAAAAGTGAATGCAGCCGCGTCTGCGCAACGACGGTCAGGCCACGGAATCGGGAATCATGGCGAATGGTCCGCCCGGTGCGAAAGCGAACTTCGCGACCCTTGCCCAGCGGATAGTCGACATCGACTCCGATCTCGAAAGTTACAGTCTTGCCCTGATGCCGCCGCGGGATGGCCACGGGGAATTTCGCGATCCCAAAGCCGGCCGGGCCACATGGAATGTCGGGCGAGACGGTCGCCACGCTGGCACCTGTCGGCCGCAAGGCGATTCGGGCGGTCACCGGCCCAAGATAGCGGCTCTGGAACATGATCGTGAACATGGCCACGGCATCTTCGCGGTCCAACGAGATGCCGAAGCAGAATCCGTCTCGCTCGAAGAATTTGTCCTTGCAGAGGCTCAGATAGTCCGGCGCGCCGATCAGGGAAATAGGTTTCAAGCCAAAACTCCAACAGAAAAGAAGCGGATGAGCTTTTCTTCATTATAATCTGGACGGTCGCGAATTACAAAAACAAGTTCGTCACCCCAATCTTTTGCTGTATTCAGCCGGATTTATCGTCGCTATTCGCATGATCAGTTCCAAATCATGGAGTTTGCCTATTTTACTAATTTTCACAACCCTACCGCAGGCACTTGTTTATCTCATAAAGCTGGGGTAAACTTAGCGAGTGGATTAGGCGGTTCAGAGGGGGGCTTTTTCAGAAGCTGCCGCAAAACCTGGAACACAGGCCCGAATGGCTATGTGATAGGTCCGGTTTCGCAACAGCTTCTAAGTGCTTTCTCGCGAACAGCTAGCTTTAAGGTAGGGCAAACGCATGGGCAGTGCATCAACCATCGATCTCCAGCGACTTCTCCAACCGATTCCGGGCAGCAGTCCAACGGGTAGGGATTTGCGAACCCAAGATTCCGATTCGCACGAGTCAGTGTATTGGCAACTTCGGTCGGCTCGAAACGAGTCGGGCGAAATTGAACGGAAATACATTACCGATCCCAGCAATGCTGATTATGATCTGAATCGTTGCCGCTGGTCGGAAATCATTGCAAAGGCAGTTGACGTTCTTGCCCAACAATCCAAGGATCTCGAGGTTACGGCCTGGCTTTGTGATTCGCTTTTGCGAGTGCATGGGTTTGCCGGCCTGCGAGATGGGCTACGGCTTACACGAGAACTTGTGGAAAACCACTGGGACACACTTTATCCCAGCCTCGATACGTCGGGCGAAGGAATCGCAGTGCGTCTGAACCAGTTTGGAGGCTTGTTCCGCGCTCGCCAACATCCGGCACTTCGAGTTCCTCTTACCGAGGGCGATAAGTTTACCGAACTCGATTACGAGCAAGCGCAAACCCTCGACAAACTAGCCGACCCCAAAGAGAAAGCGGCTCGCGTCGCCAAGGGCGAAGTTACCCTACAGAAGTTCACGGAGGCCGTCCGTGAGACTTCGACGTCGTTCTTGAAAGCCCTCGTGGAGGACATTGAGGAAAGCTTGGCCGAGGGCGAAAAACTCGTCGCGGCTCTCAAGCCAAAGTGTGGGAAAAACGAGCGGGGAGAGGACCTAGTACCGTCCGCCCGCGAGTTCACCGAGGTGCTCAAGAGGGTTCTTGCCGTCGTCCGGCTCGTGGCAGGCGACCGCATTACGAAGGCTCCTTCGGCAGCCGCGCCCGAAGGGGTCAGCAAGCAGGAATTGGGCGGCGCGGCGGCAGAGGCGGCTCAGCCCAAGGAATTGACCCGCGATACGGCACTTTCACGACTCCGCGACCTGGCCGATTTCTTCCGGCAGTCCGAGCCACACAGCCCGATCTCCCATCACTTGGAAGAAGCGGTTCGCTGGGGACAATTGCCGTTGGCGGAATTGCTTACCGAATTGATTCCCGACGAGAATGCACGAAAAGCGTTGTTTACTCGCATCGGCATTGTTGTGCCGGTGAAAAAGTAACTAAATCAGGAAGGATAAGTCATGTCGAATATCTCCATTCAGCGTGTGCTCCAGAAAGTGCGCCCTCCCCGGGTGCGAATCAGTTATGATGTCCAGGTCGGAAATGCCACCGAGAAAAAGGAGCTGCCTTTTGTCGTGGGCGTGATGGGCGATTTCTCCGGAGATCCAACCCAGCCGCTCAAGAGTTTGGCCGACCGAAAGTTCATCGAGATCAGCCGCGATAATTTTGATACGGTGATGACTCGCATGACCCCAGGACTGAACCTGCGCGTGAAAAATACCCTCGAAGACGATGGCACCGAGATGGCCGTTCAATTGAAGTTCCAGTCGATGAAAGACTTTGAACCGGCCCGGATCGTCGATCAAATCAAGCCCCTGAAGGAACTGATGGAGGCTCGCCGGAAACTGATGGAATTGAAGACCAAGGTGGACCTGGTGCCGAACCTGGAGAATCATCTCCAGGAGCTGCTCAGCGACCCCGACAAGCTGAAAAAAGCGGCTGGTGATACCGTGACCGCAGGCAACGAGACCAAAAACTAATAAGGAGTACCCAGTACCATGAGCAGCGCAGAACAACAACTTTCAGGGCAGGCCCAGGCCGAAGCACAGGTTGCGGAAAAGAGTCTCCTGGAGCAGTGCATCAGTGAGACTCCCCTGGAGCGAAACGAGGCCAAGGATGTGATCGATACCCTCGTGAAACAAGCGATGCAGGGTGTCGTCAAATGGGACCGCAACGTGACGCGATCCATCAATCAGGGAATCCAGCAGATCGATGCGGCCATCTCGCGCCAACTGGCCGAGGTCATGCACCACGAGAAGTTTCGATCCCTGGAAGGCACCTGGCGCGGCCTTCAAACCATGGTGTTTGGCACGAACACGGGCAAGGACATCAAGATCAAGGTCTTGAATTGCTCAAAACGAGATCTGTTCAAAGACCTTAGCAACGCCGTGGAGTTCGACCAGAGCCACCTCTTCAAGCATATCTATACCTCGGAATTCGATATGCCGGGCGGACAGCCCTACGGCATCATGGTCGGCGATTACGAATTCAGCAATCATCCCGAGGACGTGGAACTTTTAGGGAAGATTTCGGGCGTGGCGGCTGGCGCGTTCTGTCCCTTTATTTCTGCCGCGGCACCGGAATTGTTCGGCTTCAAAAATTGGGAGGACCTGCCCAAGGTGCGGTCCTTGGGTGACATCTTTGAATCGGACAAGTACGCCAAGTGGCGATCATTCCGGGCGATGGACGACTCGCGCTTTGTGATACTCACCATGCCGCGGGTTCTGGCCCGCTTGCCTTACGGCGATTTGACCAAGAAGGTCGACGAGTTTCGTTATGAGGAGGTTGCCTCCGGGTCTAGCGGCGAGCAGATCAAGGTTCCGGCGGATCAGTTCTGCTGGATGAACGCATCCTATGTTTATGGCACCTTGATGGCCGATTGCTTCAATTACTACGGTTGGTGTACGCGGATTCGCGGTGCGGACAGCGGCGGCAAGGTCTTTGGCCTGCCGACGTACGTCTTCACCAGCGACGACGGCGACGAGGCCACGCAATGCCCCACGGAAGTGGCGATCACCGATCGTCGTGAGGCGGAGCTTTCCGATCTTGGCTTTCTGCCGGTCTGTCACTACAAGCGGACCGACTACGCGGTGTTCTTCGGAGCACAAACGGCGCAGAAGGCAAAGAAGTATGAAGGTCCCGATGGCGTGCAAGCCACGGAAAACGCCGCCATTTCAGCGCGGCTGCCCTACGTGATGGCCACGTCGCGAATCGCACATTATCTGAAGGTCATGGCTCGCGACAAGATCGGAAGCTTCATGGAGCGAGCCGATTGCGAGAAGTGGCTGAATACCTGGATCATGAACTATGTGCTGGCCGATCGGTTTGGCAGCGAGTCGGACAAGGCGAAACTACCGCTCGCCGAAGCACGGATCGACGTGAGCGAAGTACCCGGTGAGCCGGGTCACTATAGTGCCGTCGCCTACTTGCGCCCATGGCTGCAGTTGGAGGCCTTAACCGCGTCGTTGCGAACGGTGACCAAGATTCCTAGTAACAAGTAGTGGCCTGTCAGATCTCAACGGGCGAATCAGGATCTGGAGTCCCATGGAGTCTCGCCAGTACGACCAAGTCGCTTGGCAGTCGTGCGAGGATGCCTCGTTAGGCCTCCTCGAACTCGTATGCCGTCCGTCCGAGTCGATGATTACAAGCCTGATAGCTTCGGATCGTCCAGACGATCCGCTAGCCGAGCCACCCTCATGGGAAGCGGCGGTTCGCTACTACCACGTCCGCACCGGCCGACTGCCGGATTGCAAAGACAGGCTCATCAACCTGCTCAGCCGCGACGTGGCCGAGTTGGATCGATGTCTTGGCGAGCAAGTCGACGCGGTTCTGCATCACCCGCGTTTTCAGAGCCTGGAAGCCGCCTGGCGGGGACTGGAACTGTTGATCGAGGGAACCGGCGGACAGGAAAACCTCAAGGTCAAGGTGTTGCACCTACCCAAGGCTCAATTGGACGCCGATCTGCACGGAGCCATCGAATTCGACCAGAGCGCCTTCTTTCGTAAGGTCTATGAAGAAGAATACGGGATGGCCGGCGGCGAGCCTTATGGGATACTTCTTGGAAACTATGAATTCCGAAACAGCCCCAGCGATATCGAATTGCTTTCCAAGATCAAAGAGGTGGCGGCCGCTGCTTTTGCCCCGTTCGTTGCGGGTGTCGATCCGATGCTGTTCGGGCTGCCGCATTTTGGGCTACTCCCCCGGATCTCCAATCTGGGGGAGTTATTCAACAGTCTGAAATTTTTGAAATGGAATGCCTTGCGCGAGCAGGAGGATTCCCGCTACCTGGGTCTTGTCCTGCCGCGAATCGCGATGCGGCTTCCCTATACGCGGGATCCGCAGCGAGTGGATGGATTCGTGTATGAAGAAGATGTTTCAGCCGCCGACGGCATGTCTTATTTGTGGGGCAACGCGGCGTTTGCGTTTGGCAATGTCGTGATTCGCGCCTTTGCGCTGAGCGGTTGGTTTGCCGATATTCGCGGAATTGCCGGCGGGGCGGACTCGGGGGGCGTGGTCGATCTGCCGTCGCAATCCTTCGGCACCGATCGGCCCGGCGTTGCGGTCAAGTGTTCCATCGATTCGATCCTCAGCGAAGCCCGCGATAAGGAACTCAGCGACTTGGGTTTTATTACCCTCTGCGACTGCGAAGACACTGCGTACTCGGCATTCTTTGCCAACCAATCGATCCAAAAGACGAAGGTCTACCATGAGGAAGAGGGCACCACGAATGCGCGGATCTCGTCGATGTTGCAGTACGTTTTCTGTGCCTCGCGATTTGCCCACTATTTGAAAGTGATTGGCCGCGATAAAGTCGGCCAAGTTCCGGATCGGAGGCAACTCCAATCTTTGCTGCACGACTGGATCCACCAATACGTGGCCGCCGACCCCGGCGCGTCGGCGGCCACGCGAGCCAAGTATCCCTTGCGAGAAGCCCTGATCGAAATCGACGAGCATCCGGCCGACCCGGGACATTTTCGCTTGAAGCTCTTTCTCGCGCCCCACGTTCAGCTCGACCAATTGTCGGCCGGCATTCGGCTTGTGACCGCGTTACCCAAGGCCCAGTGACAATAAAAAGTTTTGTTTCGGCTTGTACAGAAACCTAGATCGAACCCGTAGGATGGGCTTCCAAGTCCGTCCATGAAATCGAGAATCCATCCCACAGAAAGGGAGCCACTCATCGTGGACGCTTTACAACTGTTCCGTGACGGCAGCCTACAGGAAGCGATTGCCGCGTGTACTCGCGAGGTGCAGAGTCACCCCGGCCAGCCCGATCACCGTGACCTGCTGAGCCAATTGCTCTGTTTTACCGGTGAACTGGAACGAGCCGACAAGCACCTGGAGATTTTGGGCACGCAGTTTCCTGACCGTGCTCCCGTGGTAAGCCTGATCCGGCAACTGATCAGGGCATCCAAGGCCCGGCAACAATTCTACGACGAAGGCCGGGTGCCGGAGTTCACCGAGACGCCGCCCGTATATCTTCAGCACTACTTGCAGGCATCGATTTGCTTCCGTCAGGGTGAAGCGGACGAAGCGGCCCGACTGCTCACGAGCGCGGAAGCATTGCGTCCCCAACTGGCGGGACGGTGCAACGGCCAGCAGTTTCAGGATCTGCGAGACGCCGACGATCTCACCGCGGCGTTCCTGGAAATCTTTACGACGACGGGGAAGTATTATTGGATCCCCCTGGAAAACATTCGACGGATCATGCTCCACCCGATTGAAAGTCCCCTGGACGTGCTTTGGCGTCGATGCCAGATCCAAGCCACCGCCTGTTCCGAGGGAATCGTTTATGTGCCCCAACTCTACGCGGGCACCTTCCGCGCCGAGGATGAATCGCTGCGACTGGGCCGCGGCACGGAATGGTTCGGGCCTGACGAAGGCCCCGTCCGGGGCATTGGTCATCGGATCTTCTGGATCGACGATACGACACGCCCCTTCGTGGAGATCCAAAACCTGGAGATCGAAGAAGTCATCAAGCCCGCGGAGGAATCGTCACCCCAAGCTTAGGACCGGCGCATCAATAAGTGTCGCAAGAAAAGTAGCAGGCACACTCCGTGTGCCGTCTGCCCCCGCTCGGCGAATTCGCAAAACACGACAGTTATTGGTGCTCCAGTCCTTAACGAACTATCGCCATGCCAGACCTTAATCGCGTTTCACCGCTGATGCCCTCGATTCTCGATCGCCTGCTCGGTCAGGAGGCTCCGAAAAACGAGGAAATCGAGCGCAATCCCACGCAGCTTTTGCGCAATCTGAAGGCTTCCTTGCTTCGGGATTTGGAGAATCTGTTGAACACGCGCTGCCGTTGCGGATCGTTCCCCCCGGAATTCTCCGAGCTGCAAACATCGCTTGTAAACTACGGAATCCCCGACTTTACCGGCACAACGGCCGGCTCGATCGTTGGCCGGCAGGACTTTTTGGCCATGGTTCGGTCTGCCGTGGAAAGATTCGAGCCGCGATTGCAGCGAGTAAACGTCAGCCTGCTGAATGACAAAGATCCCTTGGACCGTGTGCTTCGATTCCGCATTGAAGGTGTTTTGGTGACCAACTACGACGATGAACCCGTCATGTTCGTGTCGACAATGGAGCCTTCGTCGGGTAAATATAAGGTGTCCAGCGGCTGAGCAATACTGTCCAATAACAAATGCAGGACGGGCTGAAAAGGCCGTCCTCTAAGAAGGTTTTGAAGATGTCGGATCGGCTCCTTCCCTACTACCAGGGCGAACTCAGTTATCTGCGCCGCTTTCTGGACGACTTCATGGCCGTTCAGCCGGATGCCGCGGCTCGGCTGGGAATTCGCCGCGGCAGCATTGAAGATCCCCATGCCGCCCGGCTGGTTGAAGCGTTCGCCTATCTCACGGCGCGCATCCGTGCGAAGCTTGACGATGAGTTCCCCGAGCTGACCGACTCCTTTCTGAATGCCCTTTATCCCCACTACCTCGCCCCCATACCGGCTGCGGCAGTTATTCAGTTGGTCCTCGACCGCAGTCAGGGCGAATTGACGACGGGTTATAAGGTCGGCAAGGGCACCGGAGTGGAGATTTCCGATCCCGGGCGGATTGCGTGCCGTTTCCGCACATGTTACGACACGGTGGTCTGGCCCATCGAAATCGTAAGTTGCCAGTTGCAACGCAGGCCGTTTGCTGCGCCGAACGTGGAGCGCGCTCGCGACGCACTGACCGTGCTGGACGTCTGCATTCGCTGCGTTTCCGCCGACGTGACCTTCGGGAATTTTGCCGCAATGGAATCGTTGCGGTTCTTTCTCTCCGGCGAAAACCATCACGCAATGCCTCTTTATGAGATCTTGTTGAACCGCTGCACACAGATCGCCATCGCCACATCGCCGGGCGACGGTGCGGCATGTACCTTGTCGCCCGAACAACTTCGGCCGGTCGGCTTTCATCCCTCCGAGAGCCTGCTGCCGTACGATGCGCGGTCGTTTCCCGGTTATGGGCTGCTGACCGACTACTTTGTCTTTCCCAGTAAGTTCCTCTTTCTCGATCTTTATGGGATCACTCAGTACCCGGCTGCGGCCACCGCGCGAAAATTGCATATTTACTTCTTTCTCGACCGCGCTGCCCCTGAATTGGAACCGCACATCACAGTCGATACACTGCGTCTGGGTTGTACTCCGGTCGTGAACCTTTTTTCCAAGCGGGCGGAGCCTATCAAGGTGACCCAGCGCGTGACGGAGTATCCCATCATTCCCGACGCCCGGATGCCCGACGAGATCGAGGTCTTCTCGGTCGATCGGGTCATGACGACCGGTTCCGGCGGCGACGACAAAGAATTCGTGCCGCTTTACTCATGCCCCCAGGAGACCAATTCCAGCCGGCGGCCTACTTACTGGGAGAGCCATCGCCGGGCGAGGCTGGATCGTCTTGGGCGGCCGTCGTCGGAGACCGAGGTCTTCTTGTCGCTGATCGACCTGGAGTTTCGGCCTACGGACACGGCGGATAGCACGCTGGTAGTGGAAACGACTTGTTTCAATCGTGATTATCCCAGTGAAATCAGCCGGCCGCGGACGCGATTGCTGGAGGGGGCACCGATTCGCGAGGATATCGCTTGTCTGGTGGGGCCGACGGTCACTTGCCGGCCAAACCCACGGCAACGCGGCGCGTGGGCTTTGATTTCGCATCTCTTGGTGGGTCACTTGTCGATCGGCGACTCGCTCAACGCGGCCTTCCAGGCAGACGACCGCGGTGCCGAGGCACTCCGCCGCATCCTCGAATTGTATGATTTCCGCGACGATCCGGCAGCCCAGAAACGGATTGCCGGTGTGGCTGCGGTCAAGAGCCAACCCGTTGTACGACGCCTGCCGATTGCCCCCTCCGGATTCGCCCGTGGAATCGGCATCACGGTCGATTTCGACGAAGAGCAATTCCGTGATCCAGGCCAGGGGCTTTACCTCTTCGCCAGCGTCTTGGAATCGTTTTTCAGCATGTACTGTTCCATGAACTCGTTCAGTATGATGACTGCCCGGATCAAGCAAGGAGAAAGGATCCTGAAGCAATGGCCTCCGAACGCCGGCCAAAGGTATCTGCTGTAATCGAGCAGCTTTTTGCCGACCCGAAACGATTCGATTTTTTTCAAGCGGTCCGCTTGTTGGAGCGGCACGCCCAGCAGTCGGACTCGACCCTGGGCGAGTGTTGCCAGCCCGTGGGCCGAAGTGCCGCGCCCAAACAGGAACTGGTCCGCTTCCGCGTTCGGCAATCGCTGGAGTTCCCCGTCTCGGAGATCCAATCGATTGCCCGTGGGGCTTCCGCGGCTTCACAACAAAATCAGGCCGACTCGCAGTCGCCTGCCGTGCAACTGCCCGCCTCACCGCCCGAGATGCTGGTCAACTTCATGGGTCTGACCGGACCGGCCGGGGTTCTTCCACGGCACTACTCGCAGCTCATTCTCGATCGCCAACGCGACGGTGCCGAGGCACTGGTCGATTTTCTCGACCGATTCAATCACCGTTTGATTTCCCTCTTCTATCGCGCCTGGGAAAAATACCGCGCGGGCATTCTCGTCGAACAGAACCGTTATGCCGAGTCGCCGACCGACCTCGACTTATTCAGCTTTGCCATGTTCAGCCTGGTCGGCCAGGGAACGGACGGGCAACGCGGCCGCATGGCAATTAGCGACGACCATTTTGTCTATTACTCGGGTTGTTTTTCACAGCGGCCCCCCAATCCGCTCTCCTTGCAAAAGATGCTGCAAGAGTTACTGAAAACGAAAGTCTTCGTCCAGCAGTTGTTTGGCCAGTGGTTGCAGCTTTCGCCCGACGAGCAGACTCGCATGCCTATGGGCAATGAAGTTCCCACGTCGCGGGTTCAGTTGGGCCGTGGTGCCGTGGCCGGGGAGCGGGTATGGGATCTGCAAAGCAAGTTTCGCATCCGCCTTGGGCCGATCGATTATGCCCAGTTCTGCCGCATGATGCCGTCGAATGACCGCTTACTTTCGCTTTGCCAGTTTGTCCGCACCTATGTCGGGCTGGAATTCGATTTTGACGTCCAATTAGTGCTTAGTGGCCCCGAAGCTCCGTGGTGTGCTTTAGACGGCAACGCGCGGCTGGGTTGGAATACGTGGGTTCGCTCCAACGCCTTTCAGCGCGATGTTGACAATGTCGTATTCTGCTTGCGCCAGGTTTGATTCCCAACTGGGCTAAAGTCTGCTCCCACCCCATTCGGTGTACCCGGCTCGTCTGGATGATGAGCAAGATCGTGCAGTATGTTTAGGGGGAGAACAAGGTTCTCGCATTGAAAAACCGATATCATTCGTGATACACTTTGCTTTAAGGATCGGCGCGTCAATAAGTGTCGCAAGAAAAGTAGCAGGCACACTCCGTGTGCCGTCTGCCCCCGCTCGGCGGATGGGCAAAACACGACAGTTATTGGTGCGCCGGTCCTAAGCATATCATTTCGGTATAATGAGTCGCATTGGACGAAATCATTTTTCCTATCAGTCGGCACCCTTCGCGTTTTGAAAAGCGAGTGCAAGCACTCGTGGTTGTTGCAAATGGTTCTTTCCGTGCGAGGCTGTTGTGTTGCAATGCAAAACGAAGGGTTAAGAGGAAGGAACTTTCTTGGGTGGCATGCGCTTGGCAGCACCGAGTTCGCTTGCATTTTCACGTTTGATTCACGGGACTAACAGAATGACTACTCAATCTCAAGAAGTTCTCCAGAGCGCATTGGCGCTGCCCGAGGCGGAACGTGCAGAGATCGCGGCCTCGCTGATTCGCAGTCTTGATCCAGAGACTGACGAGGACGTAGACGCGGCTTGGGCCGGTGAAATTCAACGTCGAGTAGAGGCGATTGATCGTGGCGAAGTCCGACTCATCCCCTGGGATGACGTGATGCAAGAATTGCGTGGCCGCGGACATGAGTAGGCTTTCGCTGGATCGAATCACAGAAGAGCGAATCGAAATTATTGCGGTTGTGCATGGTCGACAACGGCCAGGGTTTTGGAAAGGTCGGCTGAAGTCCGATTGAAATGATTACGAACTATTTGAGGGACGATTGAAACTTCATCCACGAAGAAAACCACCTGGGCCATGCCTTTACAAGCCTTTCTTCGCAAGCCCTAAAGTGCATAGTGTCGGTCTGGCCCCTGCTCTGTTCTGCGGCCTGTGGCAACCCTCGACGCCGCGTGCGCCGCCCGCCGGGCCTGCGGTGAAACTGGCCGAAAGGTGTAGAACCGGTGCCTTTCCTGTCATGCCGCTGTCGTGCGTCAAGCGTCTTTATGGCCATTTATGGTCATTCCCGGCGCAGCCGGTATTAGGCCCGTGCTTTAGCACTTGTCGTTACCCACATCTTTTGGCCGGCCAAGCGTCTTCATGGCCATTTATGGTCATTCCCGGCGCAGCCGGTATTCGGCCCGTGCTTTAGCACGGGTTTTGGGATGACCGTGATCGACCGCCCCCCGCGTCCCGACCGCCGTAGGCGGTCGGGACGCGGGGAGAATGGGAGGTCTTGGTCGTGTAACCCGTGCTAAAGCACGAGCCGAATCCGCTTCGGCACTGCGGCATGTGGCAACCCTCGACGCCGCGCGCACCGCCTACCGGGATCGGTTGGGTCCACGCCCCGGACGACGAGCCTCCGGAACTAACCTACGTGGATATCGACATCTTCGAGGCAACCTTCTAATTCTGGCTTCTCGATTCGAGGTCGTCTTGGCATCCCATCAAATCAGCAGAACTCACGCGACTTTGCAATAGAAATGAGACCCGACCCCATTCCCCTGCGCGCGAAACAAATCATCCTGCGGGCGGACGGCCTTGTCAAAGCCCGCTTGATCGATACCGCAGTTACTCAGGAGAGTGGCACATCCCGGTCCGATTGCCACTTTTCCGTTTACACATGAACCCAGGGTGGTCGACCCAACTTCAGGCCCTCTTCCGCATCAATGTATATCCCAGAAAGCACCCGCCGGCTGCGGCAATGAGAACCAGAGTACCCGGCTCGGGCACCACTGCGGTCGCAGACCACGCGAGGCCATAGACTTCCTGCACAGGTGGGCCGAACATCTGGTTGGGATAGGTCACACGAAGGAAGTAGTTGTCGTCGTTCGGCAGAGTGAAGTGTAATTCCTCGACGCTGTTGTATAGGCTATGGGAAGTTGCAATTAGCAACTGAGTGTTGACATCCCAGACTTCCAAGTCCAAGTTGGCGAAGCCCTCGTCGTAGACAAACAGAGCATCCGTGTCTATCCTGCGGTCGCGGAACCAACTGAGCGTTACATCCATGGTGGTGCCACCCTTCAGTTTCTGACTGAACTGGTAATCGTTGTGCCCCAAAAGCGAGATCGCCCCGTTATCCCAGCCCAATGCGCTGATGGAGTCACCGCCCAATCCAGGCACGTCCTCGGTGCCGGAGAGGTACTGGTCATAAGCCTTATTAAGGTTCATGCGGCCCGCACCCAAGGTCCAATCGAGTGATTGAGTCGTGGTGACGACGTTGTTGACTGTGGTTTGGCCGTTGTTCCAGCCCGTCAGTTTGTCGGCCGAGTTGAGCAGGACCGCTTTGATGACGCGAGCATCGCGGGAGGTGGCCGGGAGTGCGTCAGTGATGCTGGCACTATTGAGCAGCGAAGCACCGCCCGCCACGATCGGGGCGGCAAAGCTTGTGCCGGCCAATCCCCACGTACAATAATTGGGCCCTCCGGAGTTTACACTGCCTGGAAGGCTTGGGCCGTTGCCGCCTTCCTGGCCGCCGTAGAATGCTGAAGTCAGATCGGTCCCGGGAGCCACGATGTCCACAGCCGCACGCACGCCGGGAACTGTCTTATGTACCGGATCATTGTAATCCTGCGGGCCGCGGCTGCTGAAGCCGGCGATGCTGCTGTAGTTATTGGCACCGTCGTTCTGTAGAGCACCAACGGAAATGCGATTATAGCCCGAGGCAGGGCCTCCCACCGTGTTCGGATTCGACCCGGAGTTTCCAGACGAAGCCACGAAGGTCGTGGTCGGACTGGCCGAAGAAAACCCATCCAGGGCAATGGTAAGATCTTCCTGGCCCGTAGTGTCGGTGAAGTTCCAACTGCTATTGATCACATTGGCCGTGCCGAAGAATGCCTTATAAGTGTCGACGAAAGCACCAGCACTAAAGTCAAAACTCCTGCTGTACGCGCTCCCGTACCATGCGTTTGCCATCGCTCCGGAACGGAGATCCGTGCCCATCGCGATGCCGGTTTGGTAGGTGCCAGGAACCGAACCTCCCTGGCGGCCGCCGATCATCATTCCCACCCAAGTGGCATGGCGATCATACTCATTGAGGGAGTCGTCGGGGGCGACGAAGTTGGTCACTTGGGTGAGGGCTTCGTGGCCGTTCCATATCTTTCCGGCCTCCACGTTCGCGGTAATGGTGCCTTGCCCGGTGATACCGTTGGTGTAAAAGCGATTGGCACCGAGATAGTTGTTGACGATCGCCCCAGTGAACGCGCTTGGGAGACTCGTCTGCACATCAGATTGCCCTTGGACGATTGCGTTGGGGTCGAGTACGTAGATGACGGATCCGCTATCGGCGAACACCGCCGTGGGCAGTACAGCTACCAACGCCACTAGAATAATCAAACCAACCTTTTTCAGAAAAGATGAATAGGGATGCGCGGAAGTAGAAAACAGCGGAATTCTGATACCTTTAACTCGTTTCATGGTGCTTTTCTGGGTTTAAGCACCCCGAGCGGGATCGTGTCACGGCACGGCACGGCATGGCAGGTTGACCGCGCGACGGCAGAATGGAACGAGAGATCGCCAACCGGTTTGTTGTCCCACTCCACCAGAAACGTCTCGTCTACCGCGCGCAAAGAATTGCGAGCATGGCACGACGCCAAGAAGATGGAAAGAAGCCCAACAGCAGCGACTCGGACCTAAACCGACGCCACGGGTAAGTCAACCCTGCAAAAAACGCAACAGGAACTTCCCCGAGCGGGAGCGCTGCCTCAATATGGGGCTATAAGTGTGGGCAAGAACTAAGCGTTCTCACGACCAGAAGTCCGCGCCAAGCATTCACATAAGCCCACCAAAGGCAAAAACGCTTCTTGCAAACTCCTCTTAGACAGTCTCATTATGCACAGATCTAATAAAAAAGTCAAGTAGGTCAGCTATCCCCAGGAGAATTGCAAAGTCTTTTTTTGCGAACTGCGGGTGGGCCTGTTACGTAAGACATGGAAACCGTAATGGAGCGGTTGGGGTAAGAATTTTTTCACGGAAGGTGGTTCGATGGTTGCAGCGTCATTGGGACATTTGGTGGAGGTGTTCGCGGAAATTACAGATCCTCGCAAGGCCAGGGGGATTCGCCATCCCTACTCGGGTATTGTTTCACTCGTATTCCTTGGATTGCTTTCTCGCATCACGGAGATGGCCGTGCTCGTGCGTTGGGCGACTCCTCACTGGAATGAACTCAAGGAACCACTCGGTTTTACCCGAGAAAAGCCGCCCTGCGCCACGACGATTTCCCGAGCACTCGCCCGGCTTTCTCTGAACGAGTTTCGTCGGAGGCATTTGCCTCGCTGACGAACGCTGCCCTGAGCGTTATCCGTCTAATTCGCGAATCCGCTCAGTCTTTACGAGCTACTGCGGAGGCTATTCACTTAAATCCGCTGACCGCCCTCCACCGGCTCGGTTTTATCAGGCTTGTCAGACAAGGTTAAATTGTCCGACGGATCAAGCGATGCCTGCCGATTCGATCCGCTTCTACAGTTCCTATTTGCGGCCTGCTTAATGTTCGGGCCGAAGGCCCAGAAGTTCGCCCAGCGAAGGGCGCAGCCCTGGATTAGACATCGACCACGCCAACGAATTTCGGGCCGAAGGCCCAACCGGTCACCGCATTGAAGGCCCAGGGCGAGGTGAAGTGTTGGCCCGTTGGGCCGAAAGGAAAGTTCTATGGAAATCTCCGTTTTCCAGGGCTTTGCCCTTCGCTGGGGCAACGGCTGGGCCTTCGGCCCGAATACCTTTCAGTAATACTCCCGAAAAAATTCAGCCTTTGGGAATCCCAGCCTGAGTGAACCGGACGCCACTTATGGGGCATTGTCGCCGTCAGTCCGATCCAAGTTTCTACGAATCAAACCTCTGCGCAGTTCGCAAAAAAAGACTTTGCAATTCTCCTCCCTTGTCTTACCAATATGCACTGGCTAGACTCAGGGATTCAGAAAATCAATTTTTCTATTCTTTTATTCTTTTTAAGTGGGCAGTAGAGGGCAGGAAATGCATCAAATGAATATGAAAACCACCGCAGTACTCGTTACCCTGCTTGTTTCAGGATTTGCCCTGGCGAAAGAGGCCGACAACACCAAGCCGCAGGGCAACAGGAATCCGGCTTCAAGTCAGGTGGCGTATGATTCCCTGAAATCCGATTTCTTGAACCTGCCGCTTAATAAACGGCTGACCATGCCGCTTTTCTGGCTGCATGGGGAGGACAAAAAAACTCTTCTGGACTATGTTGATCGGATCAAGGACGGCGGCAACGGCAGCTTCGTGCTTGAGCCGCGTCCGCATCCCGATTGGCTCGGGCCGAAGTTTTGGTCTGATTTCTCGGCGATACTGGATTATGCCCGGACGAAGGGGATGGGCGGCTATATTTATGACGAGGGCAAGGGGTGGCAGAGTTTTACTGCCGGCGGCAATGTTCCGCCGCAACACAAGTTCAAATATCTGCGGTCAACGGCAATCGACGTGACCGGCCCGAGTGCCTACAACGGCTCGGACTACGGTGGGCCTACTTACATAAAAACCATTGCTGGAAGATATGACGACGGTAAAGATAGCTTGGATGCCGCCTCTCTCTTGGACCTTAGCCAATCGATAACCAAGGGAAAGCTGAGTTGGAACGTACCTGCCGGAAAATGGAAGATCATGAAGTTCACCTATGATTTCCAGCAGGAAGACCCTGCCATGACAAAGCAGTTGGATCTGGCCAGCCAGGACGCCATCGATTGGTATCTGGATTACGTCATCAAGCCCCACTACGAGCACGCCAAGCCTGGGCAGATCCTTGGTTCTTTCTACGACGAACCGTTCTTCTTCGGCACCTGGGGAAAGGGCATGGAGAACGATTCCCCGCACTGGAAGGAAATGATGGTTGGCTGCTTCTACCCGCTCCGTGGAGAGGCTGCGCATCAGGCGGCCTATGAATACTGGTCGGTCCTCGGCGATAGAATGGCCAGAGTGGGGTATGGCAGCTACCGCGACTACTTGCATTCAAAAGGCGGCAAGTTGATCGGCCACGACAATGAGCATGGCCCCGGTTGTGCTCCGCTTGGTTTTGGAGGCGGGGCACTCAATCTGATGGAAAAACAAAAATACCAGGATATTCCGGGAATGGATCTCGTTTGTGACCAGCTCTACATGAGGGAGGAAAAGTACTGGTTGTATCAACTGCCCAAGCTGATAAGCTCAGTCTCGATAACCAACAATCTGCCGGGCCATTACGCGATGTGCGAGATTTTCGGAGCCTATACCCCAAACCGTTTAACGTGGGCAGAAAGAAAATGGCAGGGCGACTGGTGTCAGGTTCATGGCCTCAATGTCCTGATACCTCATGCATTCAATCCGAAAGGCTCCACGCAGAATCCCGACGAGGATTGCCCGCCGTTCTATTACTACACCGGCGACGAGGCAAATTGGCCGAAATATAAATCCTGGTGCGAACGGCAGAACCGGCTCAGCTACATGCTCACGGGCAATGACGACGAGAATTACAGTATCGCGCCGGTGGCGATGCTCTGGCCCGGATATTCCAAGTATGTTGACGAGACCTGGGTTGACTCAAACTGCTATCCCTATAATTTCCAGACGGCGTTGGACAGGGCATATTTTGACCACCAGTTACTCACCTACGACCGCTTTGAAAAGACCGCGTCGTTGAATCCAGCAACCAAACAGATCGAACTTTACAATTCAAAATACAAGGTGTTGATCGTGCCTCCTGTCCAGCACATCCCCTATGCGACGTTGGCAAAAGCCAAGCAATTTCATGAGGATGGCGGCGTGGTTATCGGATGGCAGCGGGCACCTTCAAAATCGGCGAAGTTCGGCAATTCCGACCGCGAGATTCAAGACCTCTCGGTTGCGTTGTGGAACAGCCTGACACCGGCGGCAAGTTTCACGCCGATCAAGAAAAACGCAAACGGAGGCAAGACCTATTTCATCGCCGCCACCGATGAACAGACGATCTTGGAGAATCTGAGGCGCATCCTGAACAACGCCGGCATCGACTCCGATTTCAAAGTCATCAACGGGACTTGGAAGGCCCCTAACGAATGCATTGCTGAAAAATGGACGGGACACAATCATCGCAAACGGAATGGTCTGGACGTGTTTATGGTATGGAATGGTGCTGCGACCGCCGCGACAATTACGGTACGATTACAGGCCGCCGGAACCCCGGAACTATGGAATCCGACAACCAGGGCAATCACGCCACTGAATCCCGTCAGGATTTCGCAAAACCGGGTCGAGGTTACCTTGAATTTGCCGGCGGAAGAGAGCGGTCTCATCGTTTTCAGGCCTGCGGCAGTTGCAGCAAAGTGAGCTGTTCTGCCACCAAACGCCCAAGGCGCGGCGGTGTTAAGAGGTCCGATCGGGAACCTATCGGTTCAAGGATGGAAAATCCACAAATGAACGAACAAGAAGAGAACAACCACTATGAAAAACACTCCTCGGGTTTCATTGCTCATGGCAAGCCTCGCGTTGGCAATCTTTTCGACCAACGCATTCTGCGATCCGCCGCGTCAACGGATATTGATGGATGCCGGGTGGCGTTTTCATCGCGGAGAGATTCCCGGGGTCACCCTTGAGGGGCCGACCAAGGATCCATCTTACATACCGCCCTTGCCCGCCGCGCCTCGCTACGATGACAGCTCTTGGAGCGCCGTCCATCTTCCTCACGACTACGTGATCGAGGGGCCGTTTGAGGCAAAGGGGGACCCGAGTCATGGTTCGATTGTTCCGACGACGGGGTGGTATCGTAAAGTCTTCAAGCTGCCCGCCGGCAGCAAGGGCAAGAGTCTCTGGATCGATTTTGACGGTGTCTATCGGGACAGTATTGTCTGGTTGAATGGCAAACACCTGGGGCGACACCCGAGCGGATACACGAGTTTTCGGTATGATATTACCGAGGTGGTTGATTTTGGCGGAGAGAATGTTTTGACGGTTCATGTTGATCCGACCCGATTTGAAGGCTGGTGGTATGAGGGCGGCGGGATATATCGTCACGTCTGGCTGAACATCGCCGACCGCGTTCACGCCGCGCCTTGGGGTACATTTGTCACAGCGCAGTTACCGGAACCGGTGCCTGAAGTGCCGCCTGCGTCCGCCAACATTTCCGTTTCCACCGTTATCGCCAACACCGGCACCGAGGAGTCGCTGATAACTCTCGTTTCTGAAGTTATCGACCGGGACGCAAAGACCGTTGCCAGCGCGGTCTCGTCCAAGACGGTAGCTCCCGGCCAAAGCGAAACCTTCCTGCAAAAGGCCGTGGTCGCGCAGCCGCGATTGTGGTCCCTCCGAACGCCGTATCTCTACGACCTGGTTACCACGGTGAAACAGGCCGAACGGGTTTTGGACGTGACCCGCACGCCGTTCGGGATTCGCACCATTCGCTTCGATATTGAGAAGGGGTTTTTTCTGAATGGCGAGCACGTCAAGATCCAGGGGGTATGCAACCACCAGGATTTTGCCGGGGTCGGAGTGGCCGTACCCGATACGCTTCAGGCGTGGCGCGTCAAGCGGATGAAGGAGATGGGAGCCAACGCCTGGCGCATGGCACATAATCCACCAAATCCCGAATTGCTCGATGCCTGCGATCAACTGGGGATGCTGGTGATGGACGAGAACCGCAAGTTGGGGGATTCGGCGGAAATCCAATCGCAGGTCGCGGAGATGGTTTTGCGGGACCGGAACCACCCAAGCATCATCCTATGGTCGATGTGCAACGAAGAACCCCGGCAGGGCACGCCGGAAGGTGCCAAGCAGTTCTCCACGCTGAGAGAGGTTGTCCTGAAACACGATCGCACGCGCCCGGTCACTTCCGCCATGAACGGCGGGATGTACGAACGGATAAGCCTGGCCAAGGTCGGAGATATGGTTGGCGGCAATTACTGCGACGACGAGTACGGCGCACTCCACAAGGCTCATCCGGCCAAACCGCTGTTTGCAAGCGAAACCGCCAGCACGGTCACCACGCGCGGCGAATACGCCGACGACAAACAGCGAACCGTGGTGACGTCCTACAACATGACCGACCGCTCCTGGGCACCCGTCGCGGAGCGGGCCTTTGTCGCGGGCAGCTTTGTCTGGACCGGTTTCGATTACAAAGGCGAGCCGACCCCGTACAAGTGGCCCTGCATCGGCAGCCATTTTGGCGTCATGGACTCCTGCGGCTTCCCCAAGGACAACTATTACTATTATCAGTCGTGGTGGAAAGCCGATCCCATCGTGCATATTTTGCCGCACTGGAACTGGCAGGGAAAAGAAGGGCAGGAGATCAAGGTCCTTGTTTTCAGCAATTGCGAGAAGGTGGAATTGTTTCTCAATGGTCAAAGCCTGGGGTCGCGCCCGATGCGTCGTAACAGCCATCTGGAATGGAAGGTCAAGTACAGCGTCGGTATCCTGGAGGCGAAAGGCATCAACAAAGGCCAGTTGGCCGCCGCCGATAAAGTCGAGACAACGGGCGCGCCAGCCGCGTTGCGTCTGAAGACGGATCGACTCGTTCTGACTGCCGACGGCGAAGACCTGTCCGTGGTGGAAGTGGATGTGGTTGACCGAGAGGGGCGGATTATTCCCACCGCCGGCAATCGCGTGTCATTCAGCATCGAAGGCGCGGGACGCATTGCCGGAGTCGGGAACGGCGACCCGGGTGATCACGATCCCGACAAGGGAGTGAATCGCCGTGCCTTTAACGGCAAATGCATGGTATTGGTGGCTGCGGTTGATCGATCCGGCCCCATCGTGCTGAGAGCTGCGGCCGACGGCTTGATGCCCGCAGTCATGAACCTGAACGCCGCCCAATAGATGCGAGCGATATTCCTTCGCAATGACCACTTTGTTCATCCGCAGATAACGCAGATATTCGCAGATAACGCAGATATTCGCAGATTCAGACAATGTGCTTCTTTGTCTGCGCAATCTGCGGATTATTGTTCCTGACTATCTGCGGATGAATTCCCGAAGTTCTCCCTTAGTAGAGGACGTGGAAGCGGCATATTGTGCGAGAATCCTATCGACGTGACGGGAAATGCATGGCGTCCGGGCAGAAAAGCACGTCTAAACTAGCTCTATGGAGGGGTGTCTGGCATCAGGACGGCCCTCGGCAACGGAATCTGAGCAAAAAAATCGGTGAAAAATTGGCAGAAAAATCAGTGAGGTACCTTGCGACTCGCGTGCATTGCAGTTAGATTAGGGTAGGTTAGGTGGGAATTTTGGCTTGGCTAGCAAGGTTGAACACCGGCGCAAGGTCGATGTTCTGCGTGTGCGTCAGGAGACGTCCTACCCAACCTACGACAGGAGCCATAGTTCCCCCCCGTTGCAGCGACGCTCTTACGCC
>Ga0194056_10000324_pt1 | contig 25484 bp, 19 predicted proteins | sample SepL4413m_MetaG_FD_155458 | JGI IMG/M metagenome (GOLD analysis project Ga0194056, IMG submission 155458) | Anoxic zone freshwater microbial communities from boreal shield lake in IISD Experimental Lakes Area, Ontario, Canada - Sep2016-L442-13m | ecosystem: Environmental > Aquatic > Freshwater... | reverse complement strand
GCTCGGGCGTGGACCTTAATCATCAAATCCTTAGACGCCTGGGGGACAAGGACGCATCGGGTGTGCCGGAGCAAGCGCCGCAAACCGCCATCGGCCCTGCCGATGTCCTGACCAAAAGCTCTGTAGCGGCAGCCGACTCGCCCACTCGCAGGAGTTCTTACGTTCTGAGTCTGCTGGTCGTCGCTGCGCTGTTGCTGATAGGCAATGCAAATTTCGATGAATCCTTGCAATGGGTGGCCTCAGTGTTGCAGCCCCCGACCAGACAAGGATTCGCTCAAGCCGAGGTCAAAAGGATTGAAACCTCACAAGCGGCTGTTACGCCATTGGCCGAGAGTGCGACCGATGCCAGCCAAATCGACGCTTCAGTTGCCACACTAGAACCGAATTCAATTGAGCCCGCCGCTGAACCGACTCCTCGTCTTGAATCTGTGGCAGTACAAGAGCCGCGATCCGAATGCCGCTGGAGTGACCAGGAAATCGAACTCCGACCAGCGGCGGTCAGAACTGAGGGCAACTACGTTCATTTCGTTGCCAGCGATGATGTACAGATTTGTGTTCTCGACGGTCAAATGAAAACGTCAGTGTTGTCACTGAAAGCCGGGGATGCCAAGAGTGTCCGAGGGGCAGCACCTTGGCACATCTACAGCCGCAACATGTCTGACCTGAAGGTGTTTTTTCGGGGATACCACGTTCCCGTTCCAGATTCAAAGATAACTCAAATTAGCTTGAGGGAGTGGTAGTCGCCAGGATTCATGGAAAGGCCTTACATGACAGTAACAGACGAAGACAGGCGCTTTTTTGAGCCATCACTGCACGTGGCCAGAGTACAGACGCTGCGGATGCGCGCCGGCGCGGTGCGGATGCTTATTTCGTCAAGCCCTTCAGTCCTCGTGACGTGGCCGCCTGGGTTGAAAGCAAATTGCAATGAGCCAACTCAATCATCCGGCCTGCATGCTGCTGTTGGTAGCCCTTGATTCAACATGAAACAAAGTATTTTCCGTTGGGAGTCAATCAGGACCCGGTTGCTGGTGTTGAGCATTGGGGCGCTGGTGCTCAGCATGGTCTTGCCGGGGGTCTATATCAATCAGGCACTGCGCGACGATGTTTTTGCGCTTGTCGGCGAGCAGCAGAGAGCCGTCACCGCGCTGGTGGCCAATGAAATCAACCATGAGTTGCAGGATCGTCTGGATGTCCTGGCGCTAGAGGCAAAAAGAATCAGCCCGGCGCTGATGGGCGACCCACTGGCGCTGCAAGACTTCATCAAACAACGGCCGCTTTTTCTGAGTCACTTTAGCGGCGGTGTCTGGGTTTTTCGGGCAGATGCCAGCCTGCTCACCAAAGCGGCACTGGGGGCAGGCCCGATGGACAGTGTTTTTGAAGACAGGCAAACCTTGTCCGAGACGCTCAGCCAGGCCAGACCCGGCGTCGGGCGACCCATGGGCGGCGTCTCGTCGCCGACGCCGACCTTTGCCATGTTGACGCCGATTCGCGACGGCTCGGAACAGGTGATCGGAGCGCTGGCCGGTGTGACCCTGCTGGACGGCCACAGTTTTCTCAACCAGATTATCGAAAGCGGCTACGGCAAGAACGGCACCTTCTTGCTGGTTGAACCACGCAGTCGACAACTTGTGACGGCCACCGAACAGCGGCGCAGCATGGAACTGCTGCCGGTCATCGGGGTCAATGCTTTGATCGATCGATTCGTAGCAGGCTATCAGGGAAGTGGCCTCCATTTCAACGCCCAGGGCAGACAAATGCTTGCCTCTGCCAAAGCGATACCTGCGGCGACTTGGTATGTGAGCGCATCCCTGTCCACGGATCAGATCGAGGCCACGCTGGAGGGCCTGAAAACGCGCCGGATCGGCTCAGTCGCGCTGGGCCTGAGCGTAGCAGCGCTGCTGTTGTGGCTCATGTTGCGACAGCAATTGGCACCGATGACCCAAGCAGTGGAGGTGCTGCGCCGCATGGGTGATCAAGGTTACCAAACGTCAGCACTCCCGGTGGCCCGCAATGATGAGGTGGGCCAGTTGATTGGCGGCCTTAACCGCTTTCTGGAAATTGTCAGGCAGCAACAGGATGACCTGAGGAATAGCGAATTCCGATGGAAATTTGCCATTGAGGGCGCTGGTGATGGTGTCTGGGACCGAAACCTTCAAACCGGCGAAGAAAGCTATTCCCGGCGCTGGAAAGAGATGTTGGGTTACGCAGAGGATGAAATCCTGCCTAGTCACCAGGAATGGGTAAGCCGCCTTCATCCCGATGACCGACCGGCGGTGCTTGCCAGCGACGCCGACTATATCGCCGGCAAGGCTGCCAGCTACGAGGTGGAATACCGCCTGCGCTGCAAGGACGGGAGTTACAAATGGATTCTGAGCCGCGGCATGATCGTCAGCCGCGACCCCAGCGGCAATCCACTGCGTACCATCGGAACCCACACAGATATCACACAACGCAAGAAGTCAGAAGAAACCGTTCGACTGGCTGCCAAGGTCTTCAAACATGCTCTCGAAGGCATCATGATCACGGCGCTGGACGGCAGCATCATTGAGGTCAATGATGCTTTCACCGAAATAACCGGTTATAGCCGCGACGAAGCACTGGGCCAAAACCCGCGCTTGCTTAAGTCCGGACGCCAGAGCCCAGAGCATTACGCGCAGATGTGGCGTGATCTGGCACAACGCGGAGTTTGGGTCGGTGAAAACTGGAACCGGCGCAAGAATGGCGAGATCTATGCACAGACGCAAAAGGTCAGCACGGTTCGTGATGAGCAAGGCAAAGCGCTGCATTACGTCTCTTTGTTCTCTGACATTACAGCCGCAAAAAATCACGAACAGCAGCTCGAGCACATCGCCCGCTACGACAGCCTGACCAAGTTGCCCAACCGCGCCCTGCTGGGCGAGCGTCTGGCACAGGCCTTGGTGCAAACCCAGCGTCGTGGCCAACATCTGGCCGTGGTCTTTATCGACCTCGATGGCTTCAAGGCGGTCAACGACACCCATGGCCACGAGGCTGGAGACCATCTGCTGATCACACTGGCTGAACGCATGAAGGGGGCGCTGCGCGATGGCGATATCCTGGCACGTCTGGGTGGCGACGAGTTTGTTGCCGTGCTGATCGATCTTGCCGACGTGGACGACAGCGCACCCATGCTCAACCGCTTGCTGGCAGCCGCTGCGCAGCCGGTCCACCTTGGTCAGGCGCGACTGCAGGTCTCAGCCAGCCTGGGCGTTACCTTCTATCCGCAGGTGCAGGAACTGGAGCCAGATCAACTAATGCGCCAGGCCGATCAGGCCATGTACCAGGCCAAGCAATCTGGCAAGAACCGCTTTCACGTCTTTGATGCCGAGCAGGACCGCAACGTGCGCGCGCGCCATGAAAGCATGCAAAGTATCGAACGCGCTCTGAGTGAAGGTGAGTTCGTGCTGCAGTACCAGCCCAAAGTGAATCTGCGCACAGGGGCCGTGATCGGCGTCGAAGCCTTGATCCGTTGGCCGCATCCGCAAAAGGGGCTGGTGCCGCCAGCAGACTTTTTGCCGATGATCGAAGACCACCCGCTGGCGGTCACGCTGGGGCATTGGGTGATCCAGAGCGCCTTGGCGCAGATGGAGCACTGGCAAGCAGTCGGACTGAACATCGCCGTCAGCGTCAATATCGGCAGACGCCATTTGATGCAGGCTGGCTTCGTAGATGAATTGCGCGAAGCGCTGGCGGCCCACCCCGGACTCCAACCGAACTGCCTGGAACTCGAATTGCTGGAAACCAATGCCATCAACGATCTGGAGCGCGTATCCCAGCTCATCCAGGAGTGTCGGAGCATCGGCGTTGAATGCGCACTCGACGACTTTGGCAACGGCTACTCGTCCCTGACGGGTCTGAAGAAACTTGCGGTGAAGTATCTCAAGATTGAGCAGAACTTTATCCGTGACATGCTGGACAGCAGTGACAGCCTCTTGATTCTGATCGGCGTTCTCAAACTGGCCAGCGCCTTTGACTTGAAAGTGATTGCCGAAGGGGTCGAGACCGCGCAGCATGGTTCCATGTTGCTTGAACTCGGCTGCGAGTTGGCGCAGGGCTATGGCATTGCGCACCCGATGCCGCCTGATGAATTACCGGGATGGGTCAAGAACTGGAAGCCTGATCCGACGTGGAGCGATGTACCGAGGGTGAGCCACTGAGGCTTCAATGACCGCTCTGGAGCGGCCCAGTCGAAAAGTTGACCGCCTCCTGAGTGTCTTCTGGAGCCAGCCATTTTTCTCCCAATCTGACTATCAAATTTGAACGGCAGGTCTGGAGAAAAATGGAATTCAGGAGTGCAACGGAATTCGACGACCACGACCGGCAGCTTCCTGGATGTCCAATAGAGGCGCCGTCAGATCGAACCCCGATCAAAGCCATACCCGTCAAGCAAATGTTTATGTAGGGTGGCGGCTTATGCATGACCGAGCAGCTAAGGGCGCTGAGCAAGCAGCAATACGTTCTTGCCAAACAGTCTATTTGAAGCTCGGTCCAGCAAGCGACTTATAGGGAAAGCGTAACGATCATAGGCGATCAATGCCTTCCGATTGATAGTGCCGCTGTCGCTGCCAAACGCCTTGAAAAGCAGCGACGCCAGGAACCCGGCACTGTCTACATACTCGTTCTTGATGACCTCGAAGCCGGCCAGATGCACTTTTTCACCAAGGTCGCCTCTCGTGTAGCGTCGGCAATGGCCCACCAGTTTGTCCATGCTGGAATACAGAACCTGAAACGCCGGAACATAAATCAAGACACGCCCGCCTGGTTTCATCTTTTCATAGCAGGCGCGCAGCGCGGCAACATCATCTTCTATGTGCTCCAGCACGTTCAAGCTGTAAAGCAGATCGACACTCTGGTCTGACACGTTTCTGATGTCTTCATAGGCAATCAGTCCTGCTTGCAGAATGCGTTCTCGCTGGCGTTGGTCTGGCTCGATGCACTGAACATTGTGTCCATTCAGGGCAAGCGCATTGGCAAAAGTGCCGATACCGGCGCCAAAATCAAGCACCGTTTCGCCAGCGCGCGCCTCGTTGCGGATCAGCGACACCAGAAAGGCGTTGTAGTTCACGGCCTCAACCATGATCTCCAAATTTTCGGTACCTGAATATTCAGACATCTAGTTCCTTACTGATTGGCTCGTGTAGCCCAGGATTTGCCATTCGTAGCCGAGCCGCTGTTGATGCATTATCGAGTCGAGGTTCACACCTATGCCCAGCGACGGCACCGCAACGATCAAAATTGGCGGTCAGTGATTGAGCAAAATCGAATTCAGTAGTGCCGCGTAACCTGCCGGCCGCCACGGTCAGCTTTACGGCTGCTCAGGTGAATGATTGTGGGTGCCAGTCAGCTGCCGTTCATCCGGGATGACTACTCATCCATCGATTGGGGATTGCCGCCAAGCCACGGTAACTCAGACCAGGCCAAATCAGGCTCCCAACTGGCCGCCCAGTCCGGCAACAGGTCTGGTGGCATCGGCCTGGCAATACCGTAACCCTGCGCCAGAGCACAACCCAGTTGGAGCAACGCACTGCCATGGGCCACGGTCTCTACTCCCTCTGCAATGACCTGTCGCTTGAAGGCTTGTGCCAAACCGACGATGCCTTGCAGGATAGCCAGATCATCCGGGTCTTCCAGCATGTCGCGCACAAAGCTCTGGTCGATCTTGAGCATGGCAACCCGTAGGCGCTTGAGATAGGTCAGCGACGAATAGCCGGTTCCAAAGTCGTCCAGGGCAAATGTCACTCCGATCTGGGCACAGTCTTCGATTACCTGAGAGACTTGAGCAATGTCCTTCAGTGCGCTGGTCTCCAGCACTTCAAGTTCAAGGCTGGCCGGATCCACGTGCGGATGCTTTGCCAGAATCGACTTCAGCCTATCCACAAAGTCGCTCTGCTGCAACTGACGCGCACCGATATTGACGCTGACTTTCATGTCCAGTCCCGCCGCGCGCCAAAGCTCTATCTGCGTCAAGGCGGTGTCGATGACCCACTCGCCAATGGAGACGGCCAGCGCATGGTCCTCGATCACTGGCAGGAACAAGGCAGGCGCCAGCAGTCCTTTCTCGGAATGCTGCCAGCGGATCAAGGCTTCGACGCCAATGATCTGGCCGCTTCGCATATTGACCTTGGGCTGGAAATGTAGGACGAACTCATGCATTTCTAGTGCCAGGCGGATGCGCTCCACGCTTTCGTGGTGGCCCCGGATGCTGCTGTCCAGTGCTGCATCGAAGATGTGATAACGGTTCTTGCCTGCCAACTTGGCCTGGTACATGGCCTGATCGGCTTGGCGCAGCAGTTGATCGGCATCGATTTCCTGTGACTGGGGATAAGCTGTGACGCCCAGGCTGGCCGAGACCAGAAGGCTGAGGTCTTCCACATCTACTGGCTGGGCACAGGCCTCCAGCAGTCGGAGGAGCATGGGTCGGCTCGCTGCCAAATCGTCCAGGTCAATCAGCACTGTGACAAATTCGTCGCCGCCGAGTCGCGCCAGGCTGTCGCCTTCGCGCAAGGCTTGTTTCATGCGCTGGGCCAAGGTGATCAGGACCTGGTCGCCGACCTCATGGCCGTGCTTGTCATTGATGGCTTTGAAGCCATCGAGGTCCAGATAGACCACGGCGAGCTGCTGGCCACGGCGCTGCGCCTGCGCCATGGCCTGCTGGAGCCGGTCGCCTAGCAGCACCCGGTTGGGCAGATTGGTCAGTGCATCGAAATGGGCGATGTGCTCGAGTTGGCTTTCGTGTTCCTTGCGTTCGGTGATGTCGGTATTGATGCCGATCATCCGGTGGGGCTTGCCCTGGGCATCGCGCTCCACCACCATGCCCCGCCCCATGGTCCACAGCCAACTTCCGTCTTTGCACAACATCCGGAACTCAACGGTCGCCGAGCCGGGCTTACCGTCCAAATAGGGTTGCATCGCCGCCATCACTCCAGTCGCGTCGTCGGGGTGAATACGGTTCGTCCATTCGGCTGCGGTGTTGCCGATTTCATCTTCGGCATAGCCCAGCATGGTTTTGTAGCGTGGTGAGTAAAAGGCATGGCCGGTCTGGATATTCCAGTCCCACAGGCCATCTCCAGAACCTTCGATGGCGAATTTCCAGCGTTCTTCACTTTCACGAAGCGTTTTCTCGCTGTCGAGTCGCTCGAGTTCGCCTGCTGCGCGGGCGGCGACCAGTTTCAGAACGGTCTCTGCCAAAGAGTAGTTCTCCAGCGGGGCGCGACCAATAACAGCAATCAATCCTATCGGCCGCCCGGTATGACTCCATAGCGTGACGCCAATATAGCTTTCTGCGTTCAACTCCTGGAGTACCTGATCACGCGGGAAGAGTTCGCACACGCTGGCCGGGAAGCAACAAACCTCTTGGCCAACCACGTCGCCGCAGGGCGTATCCTTCAACGCATAGGTGACGTTGTCCTCAAAGCGCCCGTCACACCAGATGGCCAGTGTCTGGGCATTGAGTCCGTCCCCTTCGAGATGGTCAATGCAGACGTAAAACATGCCCAGGCTCTGCGCCAGAAAGCGCGCCAGCGCTTCAAAAAAGGGCTGATCTGCTGGGCCGCTGCTGGTTTTTGCGAGGAACGTTTGAACTTCCTCTGTCTTCTTGCGTTCTGTAATATCCGCGCCGACTCCCCGGTAGCCCATAAACTCGCCTGAAATACTGAACACCGGGTCGCCACTGACGGAAATCCAGTGTTCGGCATCATTGGTTCTGAGCCGAGAAATCTCAAAATTGCGAAATGGCAAATGCGCGTCAAGCATCGCGCGATGCTTCCGCCAACCTGATTCGTCGGGCGAAAGATAGGATACTTCCCAGCGCCGCTTACCAATGGACGAGGCCTCATGGAATACGGATTCCCGCGCCTCTCTCTGGCTCTCAGTCCGTTGCGTGAGCCGGTGTTGAGCGTCGGTCTCCCAATAGAAGTCAGAGGACATCTCGGTGAGGCTGCGGAAACGTTCCTCGCTCTTCTTCACGGTTTCTCCCCGCTGCACGAGGCTGTCCATCATGCCGTTGAACTGGCGGGCAAGTTGTGCTGCTTCGTCGTCGCCCGGCAGCACCACTCGCAACTCCGACGCCCCCGCCTGTACGGCACTGGCCACTTCCTGGATCGCGTCCAGTCGGCGCGTCAGGTAGCGACCGGTCAGCGAGGCAAGAAGCACACTGAGCGCAGCCCCGATCAGTGCGTAAAAGAGGCCGCTCTGCCAGAGTTGGTCGACGTCGGCATTGAAGTGCGCCGGGTCCAAGCCAATGCGCACCCAGCCAATCTGTCTGTCGGTAAGCACGACGGGGCTGATGACGTCAATAGAACTGACCGTTCGCTGCAAAACCGGTGCGCCCGGCTTCTGCGGCAGGTCAGTCAGATACAGCCCGATTTTGGTCGGGTCGTTGTGTGCCAGTACCTGGCCTTTCAGATCAAGCACGATGGCGTGGCGCACACCTGGGTAGCGTGCGATGCCAAGGATGATTTCCTGTAAGCCACTGAAATCACGTGAGAAGACCCATACGGCCGCTGAGGTTGCTGCACTGCTGGCAAGAGCGCTCACCTGTTCGGAATGCTGGTTCATCTCCACGGTTTGCTGGCGACGAGTCATGTCCCAGACGAACAGCAAGATCATCGTAGTAACCACCATCACTATACCCACGGTCAATTGCTTGCGCAGGTTGCCGAACAGGAGTCTATTGATGCTGCTGAACATCACTTGCTCTCGACCAGGCGCACTTCCTTTTCAAAGCGCTTGATGTAGTCAGTCACGATGCCATAACTGGCATCATCAGCCCCGTGGAAACGGCTGGTCTCCATGCTGGCGAGAATCGTCTTGCCCTGCGGTGTCTGCGTCAGTTCGAGTAGCGACTTTCTCACCTGTTCGCGGATGGTCTTCGGCACATCGTCGCGCACCATCACCGAATTGTTGATCAGCGATGGCGTTTCCCAGATCAGATGGAGTTGTGCGGCTTCTGCTGGGTGATCTTTCTGGAACAGACGCCAGGGTGGCGGCCAGGTCGCGGCAGCGGCGGACTTGCCCAGATACACGTTCATGATGGATGACTCCTGCGAGCCCACGTACGCATTCTCGATGTCGCGGTTGACGTCGATGCCCTTCACGTGCAAGAAATACTGGGGCATGATAGCGGCCGCCAGCGCGGTAGGCGACGGATAGCTCACCACCTTCCCCTTGAGGTCGGCGGGCATTTTGATCTCGCTGTCATTTCGGATGATGAAGATACCTTTGAAGTCCTCTGCATCGCCGGCCATTGCAATGACGTGATAGCCGACCTTCATCGCTTGCAAGGTCTGCCAAGGGTTGGGCAGTAGGATCGCAGGATTGCGGTCGCGGAATTTCTTCTCGTAGGTCGGGTAGTCCCGCGAGGCTTCCAACTCGATGTGCACCCCTTTCAGTTGGCGATTGAGATGATCAACAAGAGGCTGATAAGCCTCGCTGAGTTTTTGCGGATTGTGAAGAGGATGGACAGCGAGGCGGTAGATTGGGGCGACCGGACTTGCCGGGGCACTGCTGTACTGAAGCGGCTTCTCTGCGAGCTGCCGATCGCATGCCGCCAAGAGCATGGCGAGGAGCAGGCCGACAAGAGTGGTGAAGCAGTTCATGCTTTCACATTCAGTTCGATCAGTCCGATCAAATCCGTGAAGTCGATTTTTTCACTGTATCACAAGCAGACCAAACGCTAAAGAGGATTGCGCACGAATTGCCCGAGAATCTGTGCAAGTGGATCCCCGTCCGGCTCCATTTGCGTCCCTTCATCCATCTGCGCATCATCATGCAGCGGTGGCCCGCACTTCAGAGCGATGTGCGTTTTCAATGGCCGGTTTGGAGCGACCAGATCGGAAATCTCGGCGCCCGCTTGGTGTCTTTTACCGGTCTAGGAGAAGGCGGCCGCATTACGTCGCGGCCTCGGGTGGATAGGGTTAGTACGCTGGCGGAGACATTGAAGCAGGTGCAAATTGATGCTCAGACCGAGTCGATAACTAAGCGACCATCAGGAAGGGAGCAACCATGCGAATCGAAAGTGACAATCATCAAATTCATGAAGTACAGGTGCACATTCCTTATCGAAAGATCTTCGGACTCATTGCCATCACTTTGATGTTGCAGGCAATCGGAACTCTAGCCGTTGCTTATTCCGTTGACAGGACCAATGCAGCACAGTTGGTTGATATCGGCACCATGCTTTCAATTGCCGTATTTATATGTGGGGCGCTCATGTGGGGACGGTTCCCAAGTGCAGATGAGCCGTTTGTTGATCACGTGGACAAAGATCGTTCACCCCAAGACATGCGCGAAATGAGCATCACCAATATGACTCGGGGTGCGGTGCTCATGGTCTCAAGTGCTCTGTACTTTTTCGGATGTGTTGGTGTGAACTGGATCGCTGGGATGGTAGTTTAGCAATGCGGTTTCCGAGATAATCAACCGGCGGTCCATAGGATTAGCGCAGCGGTTCATCAATCCATTGCCGCCTGTCATGAACCTATTTGAACGGCCGGTTTGGAGCAAGCAGATCGGTAGATCCAATTTTCGGTGTGTGTCTTCTGGAGCCGGACAGACGGAGGCCGTAGACGGCCGCTTGTCTTTTCGGGCAACGATCAGATCATGCGGTCAGCCTGCCAGGAAGCTGACCATCAGACTGGCGGCTTCGGACAAAGCGCAGGAGAGTTGAATTCCTTTCAACTGCAAGGAGTTCATCATGGAAGATTCGTGCAAGAAGTCCCACCGCGAATCGTGGAACAAGGGCAAGTGGGTCGACCAGAAGGCGCCATTCAAGCTGAAGGATCCATGTTCAACTTGGAGCTCGACAGTAAGCTGCGGGCTTGCGATCTGGTCAAGCTCAAGGTTTGCGACATCTGCCATGGTGATCGAGTCGCGGCGCGCGCCATCATCATGCAGCAGAAGACCTCCCGGCCGGTGCAGGTCGAGATTACAGGGTCAACCGACAAAGGCGGCCAGACCTAGAGTAGAGATGTGGCACGGTGGATTCCATCGTGCAGCAGCTTCTGATTGCCGACTCGTAGCATCGAGCCGATGCCTTTTCACGGCGCACACACCATCCAAACTGTGCTTCCAGGAAAAGGCCTTCCGCCGCGTTGCTGTTGGCATCTCACCAAAAAAAACCCAGCGCTTGAGGCTGGGTCAAAACGTTACCTAGGAGACTACGCGCCATGAACATCACGCGTAAAGGCTCATGCCCAACTGCACGGTATCACTTTTACATAACCCTCGTGGCCGAAGTGTTGCCTACTTATTGAGCACACTAAGAGAACCCCACAGCAACGCCACGTCTGGCAGAGCTTCGTCAAGTTATCCACAAAGTAATTCACAGAAACAGTGACCAACTTTTCCGGTTCATGGAATTTTCAGGACCAGGACAGCTAGGGTTATCCCCCGACTGGGGCTGGGCCATGACATGGTTGCCCTCGCATTAGCCTTCCACTGTTACACGCGTTGCAGCTTTCTGCTGCGTTTGGCTTAGCCGTAAGCTGACCGTGGCGACCGGCGGGTTAAGCTGCAATCCGCGTTCAGAACTTTCTCCAGACCTGCCATTAGTTCGTGTCGGTCCGCTTCAGAAAGAGCTCACTGGCTGACACAGACGGCCTACGAGTGAGTCTTGCTGGATGCATCTTTTTCTATTTCAGGCAGGTCGTTGCACAAGGGGCAATTTCTTCCGCGACTGACGTAGTACATCCGCGTGCCCACAAAGATGATGGTGGAAATCGCTGACCAGGTCAATGCAAACTGAACTCCGGCCAACAGTTCATGGCCCTTTATCAGTTCGACCATAGTCAGCGACGCGAGCATGATGGCAAACACGGTCAGGGCACGCCTGGTCCAGAACTTAGCTCTGCCAGAAATATTTTTCAACATCGAAGCCTCGTTCATGGGATTGCGTTAAGAGGATAGTTTAGCCACTCCAAGTTTTCGCGTGACATCGAATGTCTCTCGCCGACGCACTACCGGACTACGCTTCGCCGGATAGCTGACGCACGAATCTGAATGTCGGTTTCAGCGAGAACTTGCCGGCGGTGAAAGACACAAAGCGGCTACACGGATTTCGGAATTGATCGCCTGACAGCGGTCATCGAAGTTGCCTCAACCGCTCCTACCATCAGCGTCGTGATCGACGACTTGAGAAAAGCCAGAAACGACTTCAAAGCGCCAGAACTGTCGCTTTCAGGACCGACCGTGGCGCGAGATCCTGTTGAGTAGTCCCTGTCGTCATTGCAAGATCTTTGACGTCATATCTCTGGTAGTGGCCGCACATTCGGTGTGGGAAAATTGTCGATGGCGACTATGTAACGCCCTACTGGTCACTCGCTCTAGCCTAAAGTACGGTCTCTGAAATTCTGTAATGCTTTCATGGCGACGCTTGGCCCTTCCCGAATGAATGTGGAGTCAGTTCCATCAAAAAAATAGCAGTCGGCTAATGTCAACCCGTTGCCACGCCCACGATTAGGTATTCGATAACCTGCGGTCCATCGATGAAATGTTCGCTGGTCGATGCTTCGCTCCTTGCCTCGACAGGTAATGCTGTGGCGTCGATCCTGAACGATGCGCTCATACGTGTGGCTGACCAATTCACGCTCACCTTCCAGCACTTCGATGCAATTGGCACCAGACAAAATTACGACACCCGTAATGTGGTTATTCATGTTGTGCCGACGGCCAGCCTTGAAGATTTCAGTCAAGTTCGACTCGTCAATTCTGATGAGTGAGCTCTCGAAAATAAGTTGAATCAGAGCCATCTTGATCTCCCTGATATGGATGACTTTTTATGTGAAGACTTTACGGGATCCTCTTTCATTTTTCTTACCCCCTGTTGGAACTTCTCACAAAGTCAAACTGACCTTGCATTGACAGCACCATCCAAAGTGTCAGGATTTTTCAGGAACTTGTATATCCCCCAAATGGGGGATACCGTGGAAGAGAGCTCAAGTTACGCGAGCGCATCGGGTTTCGCACCATCGCCGACGCACACACTTGAAAGTCAGCTTCGGAGCAAAGTGGCTGGGTAATCCCCCCGAAAAACCACCGTTCTCAAAAGTAGAATTTTCCAAGAAGGAAGTTCTACATGAAGAAATCGAGATTTGCCGACAGCCAGATCATGGGCGCCTTGAAGCGCGTCGAAGCTGGTTTGCCAGTTCCTGACCTGTGTCGAGAGGTTGGCATCAGCAGCGCCACCTTTTACAAGTGGCGTGCCAAATACGGCGGCATGGACACATCCATGATGAGCCGCATGAAGGAGCTTGAAGACGAGAACCGGCGTCTGCGCAAGATGTACCTCGAAGAGAAACTCAAGGCCGAAATAGCCAACGAGTACCTTGCAAAAAAGTAGCAAGGCCGTCTCGCAGACGCGAGATGGCCAAAGAAGTGGTGCAGCAACGCGGGATTCCCATACGGATGGCCTGTGCGGTCTTCTCAGTCAGTGAGTCGTGCTACCGGTATGAGTCCAGGCAGAACGCAGAGAACGAAGAAATCGCCAACTGGCTGCTGCGCCTGACCGACAACCACCGCAACTGGGGCTTTGGACTGTGTTACCTGTACCTGCGCAACGTGAAGAACTTCGGCTGGAACCACAAACGCATCTATCGAATCTACCGGGAGTTGGAGCTGAACCTACGAATCAAACCCAGACGGCGGCTGGTGCGCGAGAAGCCCGAACCGTTGGCTGTGCCACAGGCCATCAACGAAGTCTGGTCAATGGACTTCATGCACGACAGTTTGCAAGACGGCGAGCCTATCCTGAATTTTGTGTAAGAGGTCATAACATGCACCCTGAAGGAGCAAGTAATGACCGATTCACCCAAGGCTGCCAAGGTCAGGCGGCGTAAATCTGTAGGTCCATTTCCAGACGAATTGGTGGACCAAATTCTCAGCCAGTTGAAGGGCAATGACGCCGAAAGCCTTCTGGGCCAATCCGGCCTGGTGGCTCAACTCAAGAAGCAGTTGGCCGAGCGCATGCTCTCTGCGGAGCTTGGTCACCACCTACGCCAGGAGCGTCAACAGGCTGAAGAAGGAGAGCCAGTCAACTACCGCAATGGCAGCACAGCCAAGACAGTGTTGACGCCCGAAGGCTCATTGGCGCTGCAGATCCCGCGTGATCGACAAGCGACCTTTGATCCGGTATTGGTGGGTAAGCATCAGCGCCGCCTGCCAGGCTTTGATGACCACGTCATCAGCATGTACGCCCGCGGCATGAGCGTGCGCGAGATCCAGGGGCATCTGTTGGAAATCTATGGCCATGAGGTTTCCCCCACGCTGATCTCGGTCATCACCGATGAGGTCATGGCCGAGGCGCAGGAGTGGCAGAGCCGACCTCTGGACAGGATGTACCCGGTAGTTTTCTTCGATGCATTGCGCCTGAAGATTCGCGATGAAGGCTCGGTCAAGAACAAGGCTGTGTACTTGGCCTTGGGGGTGGACGCCAGCGGGCGCAAGGATGTGCTGGGCCTGTGGATTGAACAAACCGAGGGTGCCAAGTTCTGGCTCAAGGTGTTCAACGACCTAAAGACGCGCGGTGCCGAAGACATCCTGATTTGTGTGGTTGACGGGTTGCGCGGATTCCCCGAGGCCATCGAAGCCGTGTTCCCCAAAGCGATGATTCAAACCTGCATCGTGCATCTCATCCGCAACAGCCTGAACTACGTTGCCTGGAAGGACCGTAAAGCCTTGGCAGCGCAACTCAAACCGGTCTATGAGGCGGTCAACGCTGAGGCGGCAGATGCCGCGCTCACGGCGTTTGAACAAGGCATCTATGGCATCAAATGCCCACCCATTGCACAAGCGTGGAGGCGCCAGTGGGCGCAGGTCGTACCGTTCTTCGCCTTTCCGCCGGAGGTCAGGAGGCTGATCTACACCACCAACGCCATTGAGAGTTTGCACATGCGTCTGAGAAAGATCGTCAAGAACCGTGGCCACTTCCCCAGCGATGAAGCGGCAACCAAACTGCTGTTCCTGGCGTTGCGAAACATCACCAAGGACTGGACCATGCCGCCGCGTACATGGAAGGAAGCGGCCAACCAATTTGCCATAATCTTTGGCGAGCGCTTCACGCTCTCAGTTAACTGAGAGCGTGAAGATTCCCGGCCTCATTACACAAAAATCCGGATACCTCCAAGACGGCAGAAACATCCGGTTGTTCAATGTCATCGATGACTTCAACCGTGAGGCTTTGGGCATTGAGGTTGACTTCTCGCTGCCGTCCGAGCGGGTCATCAGATCGCTACAGCAGATCATCTCCTGGCGTGGCAAGCCCAAGGTTATCCGTTGTGACAACGGTCCGGAAAACATCAGTGGCACGATTCAGAACTGGGCCAAAGAGTGGAGCATCCGGTTTGAATACATCCAGCCAGGCAAGCCGCAGCAGAATGCCTATGTCGAGCGGTTCAATAGAACAGTTCGCTACGAGTGGTTGTCCCAGTATTATTGGTCAAGCATTCAAGAGGTTCAGGACTTCGCCACGCAGTGGATGTGGTCCTACAATCACGACCGCCCCAGCATGGCCCTGGGCGGTTTCACCCCAAAGCAGCACTTGGCCAAAGCTGCATAACGTTTCTACTTCTGAGTTCAGTGGAAATCGGGGGGATTACCGCTGGCGTCACGAGACGCAATCCAGCCAGCCAAGTTTCGGAACTGTCCACCGTAAAGCAGTCGTTGAAAATGACAGGCTGTCAGCTAGCCTACTGCACGCGCTCAACCCGGATGCGGAACCAGAACCGTGAGCCTTGACCGACCTTGCTCTCAACCCCAACCTCACCGCCCATCAGTTCGGCCAGCTTACGCACGATTGATAGACCCAGGCCACTGCCTCCGTAGCTCCTGGTGGGGGCGTCATCCACTTGCGAGAAGGTCTGGAACAGCAAGTCCAGTTTGTCCTCGGGAATGCCGACGCCGGTATCCGTCACTGAAAACTCCAAGACTTGGCGCTCTTCACCGCCTTCAAGGTCGCGCCCCTCAATACGAATACTGCCCTGGTTGGTGAACTTGATTGCATTCCCCACCAGGTTGGACAGCATCTGCGTGACGCGATGCGGATCACCCAGACAGGATGTTAGTAAAGGGCCTTGCCAGTCGAAGTCGACGCAAAGACCTTTGGCGCTGGCAGTGGGTGCATACAAGGCACGCACTTGCGCCATGATCTGCGCTGGTTCCAGCGCTATCTTCTCCAGATGCATCTCGTCGACCTCGATCTTGGAGAGGTCCAGCATGTCATTGATCAGCGTCATCAAAATGCTACCGGACTCGACAATAGCGCCGGCGTAATCAATTCGCTCTTCCTCCGTCACGTCCGGCATCCCCAGCAGCTGCGCCATACCCAGCACCCCATTCATCGGGGTGCGGAATTCATGGCTCATATTGGCCAGAAAGCGACTCTTGGCAAGATTGGCGGCCTGCGCTTCTTCCTTGGCGATGACCAGTTCAGCAGCTCGCTTGGCCTTCTCTTCGTTTTGGAAGAGAAGCTCAATGTTAGCGATCGCCAGTTCGGCAGCACGCTTGTCCTTCTCGCCGTTTTGAAAAAGCAATTCCGCGTTTGCGATTGCCAACTCCGCAGCGCTCTTGGCCTTCTCTTCATTTTGGAAGAGCAGTTCTTGGTTACCTATTTTCATCGTGTGACAGCTCTGATTCGATTGTCTTTGCTATTTCAAGAGTCGTACATCCCCCAAACGGGGGAAGGGTATACCCCGTAGCATCAAATAGGTGGCGTAAACATTGAGATTTATGGAGCACCAGTACGCAGGCTAGGTAGCCAGCGCGCTACGACCGCATTCGCTGTGCTGCTGGCCCAGGTTTCCCTCCAGACCTGACTTTCAACTTTGACATCAGCTTCGGAGAAAAGTGACCGGCAGTCACAGAATGGTTGCAGACTTCCTGTTATCTGAACTTATCTCTCCATCACCGACACTTAACCCACTATCTGTCCAATTCAAACTCGCCCGCAACGCGTCGATTGAATCCGGTGAAGACACAGTCTTTCCATCAGGCATGACGTGGATCGCACGTGAGTCCCGTAACGGCATTTTGGAAAAGAAAGATCCCCAGTGTTTGTTGGCCAGCAAGTCCCGCTTTTGTGGTGCTGCGTTTTGATCTTCCAAGTTCATCGGTTTTCTCCGGTGGATGCGCCAGGCTGGGGCGCATGTTTTCACGTTCGGTAACAGACTTCAGGGACGCAACGCGTGTCCCAATCGGTCTGGCCAGACCCACTACGTGAAGCGTCAGCGCTTCGTGCGCTGAGTCCATTCGCCAATCCCCTGGATCGCAGGCTCATTGCGGTTTGCCGAAAGATCAATACCCACTCAACCTGCAAGGACAATATAAGGACGTTGTGCGTGACAAAACAGGGTGGACAAATGTTTATTTTGCTGCTTCGGGCGGCGGCGCAGTCGTAACCAAACTCACACAAGTGACTTGCCGGGAAGGCGACGCTACCCTGCGCCAATCTTCCTCCAGCACTTGGCGCAAAGCTGCCAGACGCTTCTTGCGGATCGGCAAGTCCTTGGCGAGTTCGAGCAGGTGCTCGCTACACCTGTCGCGGTACGATCAGCCACCATGCACGCTCCTGACTTCTGCACTTCACGACGACAACTGCTCAGCACGACGCTGACACTGCCGTTCTGGCCCCTGGCATCGCGCGCCGCAGCGCACAGCGAGTTGCAATTCCCACGAGACCTCGGCAGCCATCCGGACTACGCGATCGAGTGGTGGTACCTCACCGGGCGCTTGCTGGCGCGTGAGCGCGAGTTTGGTTTCCAACTGACTTTCTTTCGCTCGCGCGTACCGGCCACTCAGAGCATGACTTCGGCTTTTGCCGCCAAGCAACTGATCTTTGCCCACGCTGCCGCCACCGACGTGGCGGGCAAGAAGCTGTGGGCCGACCAGCGCATTGCGCGCGAGGGCTTTGAGATCGCGCAGACCAGTCAGAGCGATACCGACCTCAAGCTGCGCGACTGGTCGTTGCGCCGCGATGGCACTCGCTACCGGGCCAAAGCGGTGGCCCGAGACTTCAGCATTGATCTGGTGTTGAACGAGACCCAAGCGATCCTGCTGCAAGGGGAGCGTGGCCTGTCGCGCAAGGGGCCGCAGCCCGAGCAGAGCAGCTACTACTACAGCCTGCCACAGCTCAATGTCAAAGGCACCCTCGGCCTGGGCAGGGAGAACCTGCCGGTGCAGGGTACGGCCTGGCTGGATCACGAATGGAGCCAGTCGCTGCTGGACCCGCTGGCGGTGGGCTGGGACTGGATCGGCATGAACCTGCTTGATGGCGGCGCACTGACGGCGTTTCAGCTGCGCGACAAAGACCGGCAGGCGATCTGGGACGGTGGCTCGTTTCGCTCGCGCGCCAAGGGCGCCAAGGCGCAAGTCTTTGCTCGCGGTGAAGTTCAATTCATTCCGATTCGAAAGTGGACCAGCCCGTTGACGAAAGCGATCTATCCAGTCGAGTGGCTGGTGCAAACACCACTGGGACGCTACAGAATCAAGGCAGTCATTGACGACCAGGAACTCGACAGCCGCGCCTCCACCAGTGCGGTTTACTGGGAAGGCTTGAGCGAACTGTTCGACAGCGCTGACCGGCTGCTCGGGCGCGGCTATCTGGAGATGACAGGCTACGCCGGCGCGCTGCGTTTCTAATGCGCCCCAGTTGCCGCATCAGCACCGCCAGCACGCTTGGGACGTGACAGCCAGACCACCGGGATCAGCAGCAGATAGATCAGCGCCGAGGCGTAGAACACGTCGTTCACACCCAGCATATAGGCCTGCTGATCGACCAGCCGGTTCACCTGGGCCAGTGCCTGCTCCGGTGTGAAGCCGGCGCCCACCATGCCGGAGAGCACCTGGTTAGCGGTCTGGTTGCCAGCGTTGATCGACTCGGCCAGTTGCGCGTGGTGAATGGCCGCGCGGTCCTGCCAGATGGTGGTGGCAATCGAAGTGCCGAAGGAACCGGCCACGATGCGCACAAAACTCGACAGTCCGGAGGCCGCAGGTATCTTGTGCGGCGCGATGCCCGAGAGCAGAATCACCGACAGCGGAATGAAGAAGAGCGACATGCCAATACCCTGGATCAGGGTCGGGATCAGGATGGTGTCAAAGTCGGCCTGGGTGTTGAAGTTGGAACGCATCCACAACACGACGGCAAACACGATAAAGGCGATGCTGGCAAGTTTTCGGGGGTCCACGCGGCTGATGTTCTTGCCCACAATGGGCGACAGAATGATGGCAAACAGGCCGACCGGAGCCAGCAGCATGCCGGCGTCGATCGAGGGGTAGCCCATGAACTGCTGCAACCACAGCGGCAGCAAGACCACATTGCCAAAGAACAATCCGTAACCCACCGAGATCGCCAGCGTGCCAGACCAGAAATTGCGGCGCGTGAACAAGCGCAAGTCCACCACCGGATGTTCTTCGGTCAGTTCCCAGACCATGAAGAAGCAGAAGCCGACCAGCGCCACCACACCCAGCGTCACCACCTCGGGTGAATGAAACCAGTCGAGTTCCTTGCCCTTGTCGAGCATGATCTGCAAGGCGCCGACCCACAGCACCAACAGCCCCAGGCCGACACTGTCGATCGGCAGCTTGTGCGTCACGCTCTCGCGCTTGTGGTAAATCGTCCAGACCATGAAGGCGGACAACAAGCCAACCGGAATGTTGATATAAAAAATCCACGACCAGCTAACGTTGTCGGTAATCCAGCCACCCAGGAGCGGACCCATCACCGGCGCCACCAGGGTCGTGATGGCCCACAGGCCCATCGCCAGCCCGGCCAGTGCCGGCGGATAGCTCGACAGCAGCAAGCCCTGCGACAGCGGAATCATGGGCCCGGCCACGAATCCCTGCATGGCGCGAAACACGATCAGCATGGTCATGTTGGGCGCCAGACCACAGAGCCAGGAAGTCAGGACGAAGAGCAGCACGCTGGTGATGAACAGGCGCACCTGACCGAAGCGTTCCGACAACCAGCCGGTCAGGGGCAAGGCAATCGCATTGGCGACGCCAAAGCTGGTAATGACCCAAGTGCCCTGGTTCGTGCTCACGCCCAGATCACCCGCAATCGCCGGCAGCGAGACGTTGGCAATCGATGAATCGAGCACATTCATGAAGGTGGCCAGCGATAGGGCAAGGGTGCCCCACAGACGCGCCGAGCCTTGCAGCGGCGGGTGGACCGCGACGGGGAGTGCAGTAGCCATGGCAGTAGCGACTCAGTGCTGGCCCATGTTGGCGGCAACGATCTTGCGCACCTCTTCGGCAGCGCCAGCGTCCAGCGATTCGTAAACTTTGGTCTGCACCAGGGCTGCGGCGCGCGGCGTATCGGCCAGCATTTTTCCGTCCTGCTTGCTGACATCCACCGTGGCCAGCATCGACAAGCCGACACGCAAAGGGTTCTGTGCCAGTTGCGCCGCATCCAGCGTGACGCGCACCGGCACACGCTGCACCACCTTGATCCAGTTGCCGGTGGCGTTTTGCGCCGGCAACAGCGCAAACGCAGCACCGGTGCCCATGCCCAGACCCGCGACCAGGCCCTTGTACTCTACTTTTTTGCCGTACAGATCGGCCGTCAGTTTGACGCTCTGCCCGATGCGGATGTTGCGCAACTGGACTTCCTTGAAATTGGCATCGACCCACAACTGATTCAGTGGCACGATCGCCATCAGCGGCGTGCCGGCGGCCACGCGCTGGCCGAGCTGCACCGTGCGCCGCGCCACGAAACCATCAACCGGTGCCGGCAAGGCGGCACGCTGCGCCGCCAGCCAGGCTTCGCGCAGCTTGACCGCTGCCGCCTGCACACTGGGGTGCTTGTCAATCGCCGTGCCATCGGTCAGCGTCTGGTTGCTGATGAGCTGTTGTTTGGCAGCGGCCACACCGGCCTGTGCGGAACTCAGCGCATTCTTGCCGTTGGTGAGCTGCGTTTGCGCGTGGCTTAGTTCTTCTTTGGAAATGGCACCATTTTGAATCAAGGACTGACGCCGGTTCAAGTCGTCGGTGGCGCGCGCAATTTCGGTTTGCGCCTTCACTACATCGGCCTCACGCACCGCAACTTGCGCGCTCAGGCTGGCATTGTTCGCGTACAAGGTGCGCACCTGGCGCACCGTCTGTGCCAGCGCGGCGCGGGCCTGGTCCAGCGCCACCTGGGTGTCGGTCGGGTCCAGCTTGACCAGCGGATCGCCGGCTTTGACGTAATCGGTGTCATCGGCCAGGATCGCCATCACCGTGCCACCGATCTGCGGCGTAATCTGGATTACATTGCCCTGCACGTAGGCGTTGTCGGTGGATTCGTAATGACTCGCCACCAACCATTCGTAGGCGGTCCAGGCCAAGCCGACGAGGACGACCACGGAAGTCAGGGTGAGCAAGGCCTTTTTGCGCGCCGGGTTACCGGCTGCGCTTGGGCTAGAGGTTTGAGCTTCGGGTGTTGACATGGTGGTGAAGATTCAAAAAGAAAACAAAATCGAGGTCACGAAGGATTCGTCATTGCGGGCCCCGTACTGTCATTGGGCCCAGTATTGTCATTGCGGGCCCTGACCCGCAATCCATGCAGCGCATACCACTGGATGCCGGATGTTGTAACCCCGGACCTGATCCGGGGACGGCATGACAAGCCAACTTCATGGATCGCCACGGCCTAGGGCCTCGCGATGACGGCAGCCAGTGCTGCGTCACCCTGATAACCACCGCCCAGCGCACGCATCAGGGCGACCTGGTTGTCCAGCGCGCGTGCCGCCAGATCAACGCCCTGACGGCGCTGGTTGAGTACGGCGGTTTCCGCGCCCAACACTGAGAGCAGCGGGGTCAGCCCGGCTTCGTGGCGCTGCACGGCAATGGCGTAAGCGCTCTCAGCAGCGGCCCGCACGGCGCGCTGCTCGGCTTGCTGGCGCCCAATCGATTGGGCCGAGGCCAGGGCGTCGGTCACCTCGCGCACGGCATCGATCACGGCCGCGTTGTAGCTCTCAATGGCAGCGTCCAGATCCGCGGCGCGGCCGCGCAGATTGGCACGCAGGCGACCACCGTCAAAAAGCGGCAGGCGCAAGGCCGGCCCGAGCCCCCACTGCTCGCTACCGGCGCCGAACAGACGGTCCAGCCCGATGCTGGACGCACCGGCAAATGCGACAAGATTGATACTTGGATAGAACTGGCTGCGCGCGCTGCTGACATCCTGCAGCGCCGCCTCAACGCGCCAACGCGCCGCTGTGATGTCGGCACGCCGACCCAGCAGGTCCGACGGCACGGTCGGCGCCAGCGCAGCGCTTTTGAGGCTGGCCTGCGCCGGCACGACCAGCTTCAAGCCCTGTGCGGGCTGCCCCGCCAAAGCACTGAGGGCATGTTCGACCAGCTTGATCTGCTCCTGCAGTGCTTCAATTTGCTGCCGGGCTTCGGGCACCGTGCCTTCGCTTTGCCGCACCTCCAGACGCGTGTCCAGACCAGCCTGAAAGCGTTGCAGTACCAGCCTGAGGCTATGTTCGCGTTGCGCCAGCACCCGCCCTGCGATTCCGAGCTGCTCGTTCAATCGCACTAACTGGAAATAGCTGCGCGCCAGATTGCTGGCCAGCAGCGTGCGAGCCGCTGCCGCGTCAGCCTGCACGGCGCGCACATTGCCGAGTGCTGCTTCCAGAGCCGAGCGGTTCTTGCCAAAAAAGTCAAGCTCCCAGCTGCCGCTGAACTGTGCCGTACCGGTCTCGTAAATATTGCCTGCCAGGGGCGGCGGAATCATGCCGGTGGCGGTGAACTTCTGCCTTGTCGCGTCCAGTCCGGCGTTCAGCTGCGGCCCGCTGGCAGCCTGCACGATGTCGGCACCAGCCTGCGAACGCATCAGCCTGGCCTGCGCAATCTTGAGGCTCGGATGGTTGGCGAGTGCGCTGTCAATCAGACGATCAAGCTGCGCATCGCCAAACTCGCGCCACCAGGCATCGGTTACGGCCACCGTCGCACCAGCATCCGAGCCCAGCCCCAGGGAGGATGCATCACGCAGCGAGGCCTGCACATCTGTACCGCCTGGGGCAGCACAAGCAACCAGGCTCAGAACCGCCGTCATCGCGAGGCCGCAGGCCGTGGCGCTCCATGTATTGCGGATGGAATCATCAAGCCTCATGCGGGCCTCCCGGAATCAAGGGGGTTGAAGACGGCGACTTGACCGGCGCATTGGCCAGCATGCGGCGCAAGAGGCTCTTCAGGGTTTCAAACTCTTCGGCCGAGAAGCCGGCCAGGCAGGCATTCTGGACGCCACTGAGCACCACCGGAATACCAACCGCCGCGGCACGCCCCTCCTCCGTCAGTTCGATGTTGACAACACGCCGATCCGCTACCGAGCGCACACGGCGACACAGGCCCTTGGCTTCCAGACGGTCGAGCAGACGCGTCATGGCGCCGGCATCCAACTCGCAACCGCGTGCCAGTTCGGCCACAGTGGAGCCCTGGCCCATGGATAGCCTGAGCAGGGGCAGCCATTGGGCATTGGTCAGGTCGCTGGCTTCGAGCTGGTGCTCAATCTCGTGCGCCAGGCTGGAGAGCACGCGACGCATCAGCAGGCCCACGCTGTCTTCCGGGCGGTAGCCCTGAGCGCGGTAAAAATTGGCAGTCTTTGGCATAGGGCGCCCATATTATTTGCTTAGGCAATTATTGTCAAGGCTTTGTTTGGTATGGCAACGGTTTCTCTAAATTCTGGCTACACTTCGCCCCATGAGCACCGCCAACCCGCCCGCCGCCCCAGCCACTGCCTCACCACGATCCCTGTCAGGCCTGCTGCCTTTTCTGCGGCCGTACCGCGGCCGCATTGGCCTGGCGCTGATCTTTCTGGTGCTGGCGGCGGTAGCGACGCTGGCCTTCCCGGTCGCCCTGCGCAGCTTGATCGATGGCGGTCTGGTGCAGAGTGACAAGGGCGCGCAGGCGATGGCCTTGCGCGAACATTTCTTCGCCCTCTTTGCGGTTGCCGTGGCGCTAGGTCTGTTTTCAGCGGCGCGCTTCTACATGGTGAGTTGGCTCGGCGAGCGCGTCACGGCCGATGTGCGTAACGCCGTCTACGCCCACGTGCTGGAGCAGAGCCCCGAATTCTTTGAGACCACGCAGACCGGCGAGGTGCTGTCGCGCCTGTCAGCCGACACCACGCTGGTGCAAACCGTGGTCGGCTCGTCGCTTTCCATGGGTCTGCGCAACACCGTGATGGGCATCGGCGCGCTGGCCATGCTGATCTGGACCAACCCCTATGTCATGTTCCAGGTGCTGGGCGTGCTGGTACTGGTGGTCATTCCGGCGCTCTGGTTCGGCCGGCGCGTGCGCAAGCTCTCACGTGCCAGCCAGGACCGCATCGCCGACTCCAGCGCGATCGCGGCCGAGGTGCTCAATGCGATTCCGGTGGTGCAAAGCTATACCGCTGAGGGCCGCGAGGCGCAGCGCTTCAACACTTCCACCGACAATGCCTTTCGCACCGCCGTGCGGCGTACCAAGGCGCGCGCGGCGCTGGTGGCTTTCGTCATCATCGCCACTTCCGCCGCCCTGCTCTGGGGTCTATTCCAGGGCACACAGGCAGTGGCGGCCGGACGTATCAGCGCCGGCGACCTGGGTCAGACCGTGATGTACGTGATCATCCTGGCCAGCGCCTTTGCGATTCTGGGTGAAGTCTATGGCGACTTGCTGCGCGCCGCCGGCGCCACCGAGCGTCTGATGGAACTGCTGGCGAGCCGCTCGCCCATCGCATCGCCGATGGATCCGATCCCCGCCCCGCTTCAGCTGGCAGGCAGCGAAGTTGACTTTGAGGACCTCGTCTTTCATTACCCCTCGCGCCCCAAACAGGCGGCGCTGAGTCACTTTTCATTGCGCGTTCAATCGGGACAAACCGTGGCACTGGTCGGACCGAGCGGCGCCGGCAAAAGCACGGTATTCCAGTTGCTGCTGCGCTTTTACGACCCGGCGTCGGGCCGCATCTTGCTCGACGGTGTCCAGACGCGCAGCATGTCTTTGCACGATCTGCGTCAGCGCATCGGTATCGTGCCGCAGGACGCGGTGATTTTCTCCAGCACTGCGCTGGAAAACATCCGTTACGGCAAACCGCTGGCGAGCGACGCCGAGGTCAAAGCCGCCGCTCAGGCCGCTTTTGCGCATGAGTTCATCACCGCCCTGCCCGAGGGCTACGACACCTTTCTGGGCGAGCGCGGCGTGCGACTCTCCGGTGGCCAGCGCCAGCGTATCGCCATCGCCCGCGCCATGCTGAAGAACCCGCCGCTGCTGCTGCTGGACGAAGCCACCAGCGCGCTCGACGCGGAGAGCGAACGCATGGTGCAGGCAGCGTTGGAAAGCGCCATGCAGGGCCGCACCACGCTTGTGATCGCGCATCGCCTCGCTACCGTGCAAAAAGCCGATCTGATCGTGGTGCTGGATCACGGCCAGTTGGTAGAACAAGGCACCCACGCCGAACTGGTAGCCCGCGGCGGCGTCTACGCTGGCCTGGCCGCCCTGCAGTTCAACGCCTGAGTTCCATTTCCCCC
>Ga0194056_10000322_pt1 | contig 25583 bp, 13 predicted proteins | sample SepL4413m_MetaG_FD_155458 | JGI IMG/M metagenome (GOLD analysis project Ga0194056, IMG submission 155458) | Anoxic zone freshwater microbial communities from boreal shield lake in IISD Experimental Lakes Area, Ontario, Canada - Sep2016-L442-13m | ecosystem: Environmental > Aquatic > Freshwater... | reverse complement strand
GGGCAGGTAAATGCTTACTGGCGAGTTAATCGTCTTTAAATATGTCTGATAATTGTTGGGCGTCAATAATGCGATCAAGCCAACGCTCAATTGCCTCCACAGGGGCATTGGATATTAAACGGGTTATGTCAGCCGGAATGGCACCAAAGCGCTTGGACAATAGCCTTTGTAAAGCCAGCATTTCACCTTTTAGCTCACCTTTTAGCTCGCCTTTCAGTTCACCTTTTAACTCACCTTCTGCTATGTAGGCCAGTGCCCATTGTTCTAGTCTATCTGCCAACATGACTTTTATCTCCTGTAAATCGTCTACTTGGGGTAACAAGATACCGTACTTTGGTTTTCTCATCAATGTGGCGCGTATCCATAAAGAAAACATGCGCCGTAAGTCGGGTCTATCGGCTAGCCAATCGATTAACAGGCTTATCAAGCCTTCCATGGTTGCCGGACTGTCTGCTTGCTCAAATCTAAAAACGGCGGCCACCAAGTTGTTAAGTGAGGCCAGTTCAGTGTCGCTGTAAGCGTTTTCGTCAATCAGTAAAAATTTAAGGTGGGGTTTAAACTGTTCCACCAAGCCGGGTACGACGGGAATTAACTCGGCAACATCGGTAACGGATGTCCAGCGTTGCTTGCCGTTATAAAGTACGATGGGTAATATCGGTGGTAAACGACCATCCGCCAGCACATCACCGCGCTTTATTAAATCCTGGTACAGCAGGCCGATATAGACCATCATGCGCAGCGCCATATATTTGTCAACACTACTTTGAAATTCAATCAACAAATACAGGTAAACCCAATCTTCACCGACTTTAACTTTCCAGACGATATCATCTTCTCGTTGTTGAAAATCATCACTCACATAAGAGCCAGGCACTTTCTCAAGTGTTGAATAATCCAAGCCATGCAACCAATCATCCGGTATAAAACCCATGATAAGGTCTCGAACCAACTCCGGATTTGAAAATAAAAACTTGTAACTGCTATCGTGTGTTTTGCTCATGGGCAGATTATAAACCAATACACTTTTAGATAAATAATTAATCATAAGGGTGCGCATCGCGCACCACAACCATGTCAGAGAAATAAATTAAATAGCCACAAGTTTAAAAACAATAAGGTAACGCGCAATAAATAACGCCCGCCAAGTTTCGCAATACTACTGTTTAGCTGAGTAGGGTGCGCATCGCGCACCACAACCATGCCAGAGAAAGAGTCCTAATACGCTACAGGTAGAAAAAAATAATAGATTGTAGTGCAAATAAAACCGTTTAGTGGATGCGATTTTAGGTGCGCGATGCGCACCTCACCACTGGGTTCTAACGTTCCTCCCTTTATCGTTCCTACGCTCCTGCTCTCGTCGTTATACACAAGTATTCAAGTAATCGTCATACCCGACGGGAAGCGGGTATCCAGTGCCAGGGATGGTAATTTTAAATACGTCCATGTAGTCTGGATTCCGGCAGTCCATGCCGGAATGACGGGCTTTGTGACATTTGTGTATAACGATGAGCGCTCCGGCTTGGGAATGCAGTCAGCGACGCTCCAGCGTCGCAAGCCTTGTGTATTCCGGTTATGTGGGTTTGGCTGGATATTGACGAGGTCGTGTAATGAACTTATATCGCCAACCCATTCTTAAGCTCCCCTAAAGTCATAATGGGCGGTGTAAAAAAACTATCCTTTAACTGAAGAATATCGGCATCGCCCGATACCAAAGCATCGGCCTTGCCAACGACTGCCAGAATTAAAAACATTTGATCATCCTTGTCACGAATTAATGGCAAGCCTTCGGGAATCTTATCAATAACAACTGTAGCAGCGTAAGGCAAAAAATCAGCCAATAACAAGGCTTGTTCGTCTTTGCCAAGTTTAAACTTAGGGTAGGCAAGAACACGCATTAACTCGTTGACGGTGTCTTTGCTAGCCAAAGGGATTATCTGTTCGTTTTGCCAAGCGTGACGTAACCATGCCATTTTTTGTTGAGAAAATAACAAGGCAGAAATAATGCAGTTGGTATCCAATACTACACGAGGTGTCATACCGGTTTTTGTCTTGCCCAGTGAATGGCATCATTGACATCTTGTTCGTTAATGCCTAATGCTTCGAGTTTAGCTCGAACGGCATCGGCTTGTTGAATCCTGACCGGCGTAAGAATAATTCGTCCGGATTCAGTTGCAATATCATAATATTCTGCGTGACCCACTGACATAACCACCGATTTTGGCAAGGTTAATTGGTTTTTACTGGTTAATTTCGCTAACATGTGAGCCTCCAAAGTAATGAAGTAAGATTATATTACTAATGGTTGATAATTCAAAAAGGTAATCTAATTACGTTGTTCCCACTCAAGAGCGTTACTGCCCACAGTTAAGCGAAAGTTGTTTAAAAAACGGGAGTGCAACCGCTTCAGCTGTTACCTGTAAAACAGCTGAAGCTGTTTTACTCCAAACGGATTGTATTTGGTCTGGATTCCAAGCTAAGACTGTGTATCCCTGCCATGGAAGCTCCAGGTTTCAGGGATGCGCGAAGCAAGAGCTTCGCATACCGCAATCCCAAGCTGGAGCTTGGGAGCGAGTATAACGAGTTTAAATTGGCTCGGCATGTAGCCTGACTCCCAGCGCTTTTAGCACTTTTAGCACAGTGTCAAAGCGGGGCTTGGAGCCAGGTGACAAAGCTTTGTAGAGGCTTTCGCGTCCAAGCCCTGCTTCCTTGGCAATCATCGCCATACCCTTGGCTTTAGCAATAGAGCCCAGGGCGCAAAGTAGCTCATCGTTGTCGCCATCATCCAGCACTTGAGATAAATACTCGCTGATAGCTTCGTCGTTAACGAGGAGCTTTGCCATATCGAATTCAGGGAGCGTTGCAATGCTTATTTTTTTCTTCAAAATCAATCCTCCAAGATAGCTGCCAAATGTTTTGCTTTGACAATATCAGATACCTGTGATGATTTGTCACCGCCACCCAGCATGATAATCAGCTCATTATCGCGTTGTACATAATACATACGCCAACCTGGGCCGAAATGTTCACGCATTTCAAAAACACCTTCGCCAATCGGTTCAACATCGCCAAGCAAACCCCGTTTAGCTTTGTCAAGGCGACGTCCAAGCCGGATTTGCGTCATTCTATCCTTAATGCCGGACAGCCAAGCGTCAAAGATAGGTAAAGTGCGAATAATAGTCATTGGATAATTGTATCAAAATGGATACATGTTATCAAGACTGAATATCAGAAACGGCGTAGGCCGGAATAAGGCTTTTCGAGCGCAAGCGAGAATAAGCGTTTCCGGCATTCGGTAAGAGGGGAGTTGCCCACAGTTAAGTCGTTCGCTGAGCGGAGTCGAAGCGATTTTGCCGGCTTCGGCTCCGCTCAGCGAACGGTTTATCGTGCCAAGAGATGCTTAACTGTGGGCAATGAAGCCGGTGCTTGGGATCGAGTCTCTGTGTTTATAGCCAATCCGTGGATTGATGTTTCCGGGCAGAGCAAGCCCATTAGTCGCCTTAATTTCATCTGATACCCATTAAATAGGTAGTCATAAGCTTACATTTCTCATTCCTGTCATAAAACCTTAACTTTACTTTCATATAATGCGAGTTGAGTTGCCTTCGTGGGGAAGGCGCAGATAAGTTTTAACCAATACGCATGCAATTAAATCGTAATAAACGTAGTCGAGCTTTGGCATGGATGGTCTGGAGTGGCTTAACGCTGGCTCAGGCAGGGTTTGATGTCAGCGCACAAGAAGCGCCTCAAGCAGTAGCCACTGACGTTGAGCAACAAGAAGCGCCTCAGGCAGTAGCGACTGACGTTGAGCCGCAAGCCGCGCCCAAGCAACCGGCTGCCAGTTTCGATTTGTTTGAATTGCTGGTAAAGGGCAATACCCTGCTGGATAAAAAACAACTGGAACGCACCATCTATCCATTTTTGGGGCCGAAAAAAAACATAGATAACGTTGATTTGGCTCGCTCCGCGTTAGAAGAATTGTACCGGTCGAAGGGTTACCAAACCGTATCGGTGGATATTCCTGAGCAAGACGTAAAAAACGGTATCGTTTATTTACAAGTGGTCGAAGGCAAAGTGTCACGCCTGCGCGTTAAAGAAGCCCGTTATTTCTCCCTCGATAAAATCAAGGCTGGCGTGCCCGAGCTGGCCGAAGGTAATGTGCCTCATTTCCCCACCATGCAAAAACAATTGACAGAGTTAAGCGGGCAAAGCGTTGACCGTAAAGTTCAACCGGTTTTACGGGCAGGGGACACGCCAGGCACGCTGGAAGTTGATTTAAAGGTAAAAGACGAGCTGCCCTTGCATGGTCGGGTAGAGCTTAATGGTCGTAATACGTCAAGCACGTCGCGACTGCGTTTGGTGACGTCATTACACTATGACAATATCTGGCAGGCCATGCACAGTGCATCATTGATGTATCAGATATCACCGGAGAATAGTTCGGAAGTGAGTGTTTGGGCGGGTACTTATGCGTTACCCCTGTTTAATACGGGTGTCCGACTGGCGCTTTATGGCGTTAATTCTGCTTCAAGTGCGCAAATAGCCAGTGCCGGTGCGCTGTCGGTCATTGGTCAAGGTAGTATATTCGGTGCCAGGCTGGTGATGCCCTTTAATCCGTTGCAGAATTATTTTCATAGCGGCACATTGGGCGTCGATTATAAGTCATTTAAAGAGAATTTAAATCTGCTGGGTTCAGATACCATCGCGACACCTATTGCTTATACCCCGTTTTTGGCGCAATACACCGGCAGTTTTCGCACGGAGCAATCATTAACCAGTTTCGATTTGGGTGCGCATTTTTCAATACGCGGCTTGGGTAACGAACAGGCGCAATTTGAAAGCAAGCGCTATCTGGCCAAAGCCAATTATATGTATGTGACCGGTGACCTTAAGTTTCAGCATGATTTACCTCTGGGCATGCAAATTAACAGTCATGTTTCCGGCCAGGTTGCCGATTCACCGCTGATCAGTAATGAGCAGTTCTCGCTGGGCGGTGCTTTGAGTGTGCGTGGTTATTTTGAAACCCAGGCACTGGCTGATGATGGCGTATTTGGATCACTGGAATTGTATTCTCCACATTTGGGTTTGGATAGTTGGGATCATCTTAACAGCATGAAATTAATGGCCTTTGTTGATGCGGGTCAAGGCTGGATACAAAATCCACTGCCGGGTAACGTGAGTGGCAATACACTTAGCAGTGGTGGTGTTGGTTTACATTTTCAGTTATGGAAACAAATCAGCGGTGCGCTGGATATGGGGGTTCCGTTTGTGTCGTTGGCACCGGTTAAAAGCGGCGATCCGCGCTTGCATTTTAATATAGCTACCGAATTTTAAGGTAACAGGACGGCTAAAGAATACGCATGAAATAACTTAGGCCTCTTGCTCCCTCTCCCTATGGGAGAGGGCTGGGGTGAGGGAATATAAACGGTCAAGTTATTTCATGCACGATCTTAAAGAAACAGGCGCAAAACACTTGATCTTCTTACCTCCTTCTCCGTAAGTATTCAGCCTTCCTGTTTTAAAGGGAGAAGTGAATACTTACCACAACGCCAGGATTAGCGTTTGGCAAGAATTTATTGATAGTGTCAAACCTAATCTCGTTATCTGACGGGCTTAGAAACCGGCGGGTCTTGTTTGCCAAGACGGCGAGGTTGTCAATCACTTATTTACGTTAATTATTTTTGTTAAAGGTTACAACCATGTCTTATAAAACGCAGCTGACTTCGCCTAAATCGGTAGAAAATCTTTTCAGATTAAAACCGCTGGTTGCGTGTATGCGCCTGGTGATCACCGGCGGACTGTTCGCGGGAATGGTTGCGCCAGCTCATGCCGAGTTGCCGGTTCCTGTCGTTGGCGGCTTTGTTAGTTCCGGTAGTGCCACCCAAACGATTATCGGTGACACGTTGCGTATTGATCAGCAGAGCGATAAAGCCATTCTTAACTGGCAAAGCTTTAATGTAGGCAAGGAAAATACCGTACAGTTTGTTCAGCCAGGTAGTTCATCGGTTGCCTTGAACCGAATCAATCAAGCGGACCCCAGTCAAATTCTGGGCCAGATAATTGCTAACGGCCAAGTCTATCTATATAACCAAAACGGCTTTGTATTCGGCAAGGATTCGGTGGTTAACACCAATAGTCTATTGGCCAGCACATTGAATATTACTGATGAGGCATTTAATCAGGGTATTACCCGCGTATTCGATGATAATAACGGTGCGGCCGCACTGGCAATTGAGCCGATGAAATCCGGCGCCACGATGGATCCGAAAACCGCCAAGATTCTAATTGAAGCCGGTGCGAAAATTCATACTGATAAAAATGGCCGAATCATTATCGTTGCGCCCACGATAAAGAACAAAGGCTCATTGTCCAGCGACGAACAAGGGCAAATTATCCTGGTTGCCAGTCAGGACAAAGTTTATTTACAGGCAGCCAGCAAGGACAGTCCTTTTGCAGGTTTGGTCGTTGAAGTGGATACTGGTGGTTCAGTGACTAATGCCGGTGATATTCTGGCAAAGCAGGGTAATATTACGATGGCCGGTTTTGCCGTCAACCAGCAAGGGCGGATGAGCGCGACAACGTCTGTGAATGTGAACGGCTCCATTCGACTGTTGGCGCAGGAACAGCATGGCAAGTTGGGTGAGCAATTGATTGCCATCAAAACTACTCGCGCTACCGATAACAACGACGGCTTAGGCATTGCGTCTAAGCTGACCTTCGATTCCGGCAGTGTTACACAAATTATTGCTGACAATGACGGTGCAACCGCGATTGACGAGCAAAAACAACCACAATCCTACCTTGAAGCGATAGCTCTTAACGTTGAGTTGAAATCCAATTCGGCTATCATCGCACCAGGTGGTAAGGTTAATATTACGGCAACCGATAATCTGACTTCGCCAACCCAAGGTACAAAAGGCCGCATCTACATGGATAAGGATGCATTGATTGACGTTTCAGGCACAAACGGCGTAATTGCCGCAATGGAGCGCAATGTCGCCGAAATTTCCGTGCAAAGTTATGAGCTGCGTGATGCGCCGTTGCAAAGAACCGGTGTGTTGAAAGGTGAAACGGTCAGGGTCGATCTTCGCCAGACCAGCAGTATTGTCGATACTAGTGGTGCGGTAGCCCGGATACAAAGAGGTATTGACGAACGCTTGGGCAAAGGTGGTGAAATTAATTTAACCGCCAGCGGCGATGTCATTATCAATGATGGTGCAAAAATTAACATTTCCGGTGGCTCGGTGGACTATCAGGATGGTTATATCAACACCACCAAGCTAATGAACGATTTTGGCCGCATTGTTGATATTAGTGCGGCTGATCCAAATGAGCATTACGCCGCTATTTTTGGTGTTGTTACCGAAAATCACGCTAAATGGGGTGTTACTACCGTTTGGAATCTTCTCGATCAATTCGGTCCAGGTCTATTTGAAAAGGGCTATCGGCAAGGGTTGGCAGCTGGCTCGATCAATATTAAAGCGCCTAATTTATCCTGGAATGGCGATTTAAGCGCAGGATCGGATGCCGGGCGTTACCAACGACAGCCGGGTGTTAGGCCGGATGGTGGCATTTTTTCATTCGATTCGACAGATTTCACTACAGCGTTTCAAAATGTGCGTTTTCAGACAGAAAAAAATAATATCGCGATCGCTCTCGACGATAAATTTCCCAAAGATGCAAAAAACAAAACACAGGATCTAGTATTATCGACTGATCTAACCAATCGCTCGGGGGTTGGGCATATCATTATTAAAACCAATGAGTTGGCTTTAGTTGCTGCAGGCACCGATATACAGATGGCACCGGGTAGTGAATTTACCTTGCAAGCTGCCGAAATTGATGTACAGGGTCAGATACAGTCGGAAAGTGGCGCAATCAATTTAACAATTGCCAATACCCCGTTGGGTGGTATGACTCTTGGCGAAGCGGCGGTTTTGGATGTTTCAGGTCGCTGGGTTAATGATTTGCAGCAAGGTTTGGAGGTAGCACCGATTGATCCGTTGTATATGGACGGTGGCTCAATCAAAATCCATTCTGTAGGTGATCTGGTTTTAAAAGCCGGTTCAAAAATAAGTGCTGACGGCGGGGCATGGCTTACGCAAAATGGCAAGCTGACTGGAGGGCAGGGTGGTGCAATTGAGGTTGTCGCTAAGGGGCTTGGTGCGTCTTCATCGGTATCTATGGGCGGTCAGGTTTCGGCCGCTTCTTTAACTAAAGGCGGTAGTTTAACGATAAACAGCGGTAAAATTGTCGTTGTTGATCCTAAGGAATGGCTCATGCCGAGGATTAAGGGCTTGACCGGCGACAACATCGCTCAGATCAATACTTCTCTCAAAAAGGCCGGTGTTGTCGATCATGATCTTTCCAAAGAAGAATTGATTAATTCCATCGATACTTTCTCGAAGAATAACGACAATCAACAGGTGCAGCGTTTAGTAAACATTGTTGCCAGTGTTATCGATTCTTCTTCATTGGCGTTGGCTGAGGTGAACGGCCATTTAGCTATTGATCCTGAATCGAATTTCGGGGCAATCAATTTGATAAGCAACTTTGATGGTGTAACTGTTGACACCAACGCAAAACTGAATTTAAAAACCCAAAATTTTGTACTTAACGGAGATTTTCGGGACAAAGCAACCGGTAGTTCCATTCGGGATTTTACCTCTATTGAATTATTACCTGAGCACTTGCGTCAGCCTTTTCAATTAAGCCTGGCCGGTAAAACTGATGTCGTCGTTGCAACAGGCAGTTCAATCATTACAGATAAAGAGTCGACTGTTAATTTGGCTTCCTCGTTGGGGGGTATTTTTGTCGACGGCACAATTGCTGCACCAGCGGGAAAAATAAAGCTGTCTATTAACCCTGAGCCCAATTCAGAGTATGACTCGTCGCAAAGCATACGCTTGGGTAAACAGGCGCAGTTACTGGCTCAAGGTATTACGCGAATGAAACCGCTTGATGTGCTAGGTCGTCGTAGTGGCGATGTGCTGGATGGTGGCCAGGTTGTATTTGATCTGCAAAGAGGCTATTTGATTGCTGAAAAAGGTTCATTAATCGATGTTTCCGGCACTCACGCGGTTCTTGATTTGCCGCAGGTTGGTAATGTCGGTCTAACTGTACCCGTTGATGTGGCATCCAATGCCGGCAGTATTGCCATGACTGTCGCGGAAGGCGCTATTTTGGATGGTAATATGCGTGGTTTTGCCGGTTCCGGCTCAACGCGTGCAGGCCGTTTTTCGTTGATACTCGACAATACTCGCCGTCAACCTCCTGTTGAGCAGGTAATTCCTTTTCCAAATGCTCCTCTGGTTATTAAAGTCAGGGAAAATCAACAGCAACTATTTACTGCTGATGTTCCATTTGGTGATGCCATTCCTGTTGGATTCAACGCTCAGGCTGTTGTGGCTGCCGATATGCTGAAAGTGGGTGGTTTTAGCGATGTGCGATTGTCTACCCCCAATGAGATTCGTTTTGAGGGTGATGTAAGCCTGCCTACCAAGGCTCGTCTGGATCTCGATGCCGCTCAAATCGGTTGGTCAGGCTTGAATGGCGCTACTACAGGAACGGTTAATATTGACACAGCACTGTTGCGCATGGGTTCATCACTACAGCGTAATGTAAGTGGTACGCCGGTAGCTGGAGTTGGACAATTTAATGCTAACGCGCAATGGATTGAGTTGTTTGGGGCTACGCGCTGGGATAATTTTAGCCAGATCGGTCTAAAAAGTGCCCATGACTTGCGCACTGTTGGTCTGCGTTTTGGGTCGGAGCGGGAGTTTTTGGGTGCAATGGTGACCTCTGCCAATCTTAACCTGCAGGCAAGCCAAATTTATCCAACTACGCTGAGTAAATTTTCTTTTGCGGTAAAAAACAATGTCAATGGACAGATTAATATTGCTGGTAGTAATTCCGATACATCACCCTTGTCAGCGGCCGGTGAACTAACTTTTGAAGCGCCGGTGATCAATCAGTTTGGTGTGATTAAGGCGCCGCTGGGTACGATCAATTTAAAAGCCGGCAGCAAGTTGACCTTAGGAGAAAATAGTCTGACATCAGTATCCGCCTTGGGTATGGTCATCCCCTTTGGGGTAACGCAAGGCGGCCTTGATTGGTTGTATCCATTGGATACTATCCGTAACCTGGTGTTTAGTACCCCGCCTGAGAAAAAACTGGTTCTGCAAGCCCCTGAAGTTATTCTGGCTAAAGGTAGCGTAGTTGATCTTAGTGGAGGTGGTGATCTTCAAAGCTATGAATTTCAGCCCGGTTCCGGAGGATCCTACGACTATTTACAACCCGGCAGCAGTTCGTATCAAGGCGGTTTTGCAGTAGTGCCCAATTTGGGTTCTGATTTGGCTCCGTTTGATCATTACCAAAATACCCTCGGGGGGGTTGAACCAGGCGGTAAAGTGTATTTAAGCGGTACAGCCGGTCTTCCTGCCGGTGAATATACAGTATTGCCAGCCCACTATGCTTTACTGCCTGGCGCCTTTTTGGTAACGCCACAAGCTAAAACCCAGGATCAAACTTTTACTACTTATACCAAGAATGGGTTGCCGGTAGTGGCGGGTTATCAAGCTCTCGCTGGTAGTGGTTCCAGCGATGCCCGCTGGAGCGGTTTTCGTATCGAAAGCAGTGCCGATATCCGGGTACGTTCAAAATATGCAGAACTTCTGGCTAACGATTATTATGCTGCCAAGGCACTTAAAAACGAGACAATTTTACCTGTGTTGCCGAAGGATAGTGGTCAGATTTCTATCATTGCCCAAAACAAATTGATTTTGGACAGCCAATTTATGGTTGATGCCGTGTCGGGCGGTCGTGGTGCAAGAATGGACATCGCCGCAGATAAAATTAATGTGGTTAATCAGTTAAGCGAGGCACCTGCTGTTGGCACATTGGAAATTCTAGCGGGCGATTTGAGCGCATTGAAAATCGATAGCCTGTTATTGGGTGGATCGCGGAGCCGTAATGCGAGCACCGGTGCAACAGATGTTAACGTGACTGCTGAGCAAGTGATTTTTTCTGCCAATAGCAAAGTATTTGTTTCTGACATGATTGCAGCGGCTACCGATAAAATTGAAGTACAGAGCGGTGTGGAGTTATCGGCAAGCGGTAAAGTCAACAGCGGTGACAGTGTATTGAATGTGAATGGTGATGGTGCGTTGTTGCGGATTTCCGGTGACAAACAAGTCACATTAAACAGAACCAACGCGCCTGGTGATAAAGGCGACTTGACTGTTGCCACCGGGTCGAAGCTGACCTCTTCGGAGTCTATGCTGCTGGATGCCAGTCAATCGACTATGCTGGAGGGTGATATTTTAATGAACGGAGGTTCGTTAAACTTGAGTGCTAATGGCATTAATATGGGCGATGTAGCAGAATTGACCGGTAATGCTTTAAATTTAACCAATCAAAAATTATTAAAGCTGTCCGTCGACGAATTAATTTTAAACAGTCGGGGTACTGTTAGTTTTTATGGAAATGTCGGGCAGGTTGATTTAAGTAATAACCCGATTATGGGCGGTGATGGTTTGCAATCTCCGCTTAAATTTGATCGGTTGGTTATTAATTCTGCCGGTTTTGCAGGTTTTGGCAGTAGTGGACAAGTGGCTAGAATAGAAGCTAATAATCTGACCTTGGCAAATCCGTTCAACGCCGTCTCAACGACTACAGGTGCCGGACCAGGCAATCTGGACTTATTCACGACTAATTTTACTCAGGGTGCAGGAGCCTTTGCAGTTAACGGCTTTAATACCGTTAATATAAATGTGGATAACAAATTTATCGCCGACGGCAAAAGTGAATTAAATGTTGCCGCAGATTTAAATTTGAACGCAGGTTATCTGACAGCAACCGGTGGCTCCAGTTTTAAAGTAGATGCTAGCGGTCATGCCCTAAATATCAATGGCAATGGCAATGTAATCAGTGCGGTATCACCCGGCTTTGGTGGGGCAATGGAATTTATTTCCGATACTATTGCCTTCGATGCCAATGCGCTGTTAGCTTCCGGCAGGCTATATCTGCAAGCCTTAATGGGTGATGTCTCTGTTGGTTCAATTGCGAAAATTGACCTGGCAGGCCGGGCAGTGACTTTTGCCGATACCGCCGATTACACGCCAGGCGGCACTTTTACAGCCATTGCCGATAACGGCACAGTAACGTTGGCCACGGGATCGAAGCTGGATATCAGCACGGGTGGTGGTTCGGCAGCAGGCGGTAATCTGGTTATTAAAGCACCCAAACAGACCATAACATTGGCCGGACAGATCAAGGCCAGTGGCGGAAGCGCCGAAATTGATGTTAGCGATTCAGCCAATTTTGATAGTCTGATGGCTGTTTTTAATAATGCCGGTATACACAATTCAATTTATTTCCGTAGTCGTTTTGACGGTATCACTGCAAACACGGTGATCAACGCTAATAACATAACGTTGGTCGCCGATAAAGGCTCTGTCGATATTTTCGGGCAGCTTCACGCAAATGGAAATGAGCAGGGCGGCAAAATTAAGATTTATGCGAGCGATTTAATTACGCTTGAAAATGGTTCAGAACTAACCGCGAAAGGTACTAAGGGCGGTGAGGTGTTGTTGTCTTCGGTTGATTCCGATAACGATAACCTTAGCGGAATTAACCTTAAGACCGGTTCCCTGATAGATGCCAGTGGCGCGACAGCAGAGAAAGGTGGCGAAGTTACTTTGCGTGCCTTGCGTGATGGTAACGGCATTAAAATCGAACCACTTGCGGGTACGGTACAAGGCTATGCGCATAAGTCCCCCGTTTATGATGCCAATAGTGCATTAACAGAATATGGATACAGCAAGTTTTTCGCTGAAGGCGTTAAAAAATACACCAATGCCAATGGCTTTATGACCAGCACCGATATTGACTTAATCAAGACTGAGACAGATGCTTATATGACACCTGAAAACATGCAGGGTGTGACCGATACGTTGGGTGGAGGCATTCGCTTGAAAGCGGGTGTGCAGCTTGATTACAACGGCAGTCTGACATTAACCGATAAATGGGATTTTGCCGACTGGCGTTATAACGAGGGCAGCGGTTTAAGTGACTTGCCGGGTCATTTGGTTATTAGAGCCAGTGACAGCTTTACTCTCAACGAGTCAATTTCCGATGGTTTCAAGGATGGTACTCTGATTGGAACTGCAGGAATAATTGAGTTGCCGGTCAGCAACATGCTGCAACAGGGTGATTCCTGGTCTTACGGGTTAACCGCAGGTGCTGATTTAACGAGTGCAGATCCGACGGCTACAGCGTTTACCAAAGATCTGATTATTGGCTCTAATGTAGCTGTTCGTACCGGTACTGGCGACATGCAACTGGTAGCCGGCGGTGATATCGTTTTTACTGATCAAACTTCAACCGTATACAACGCCGGTAGACCGGTAGCGTCCAGTCCATACGGAACTATGAATTTGATTATGGCAATAAATGCATTTCCTTATGCCGATTATCCGGTAGAGGGTGGCAATTTGTCGATGAAGGCAGGAAAGGATATTAAAGGTGCCGTTAATAATAGTCAGTTCCTAGATATCTGGATGGTAAGGCAAGGAGTGGCCGGACGCTCAAAAGATAGTTATCTGGTATCAGTGGCTGATAACTTAGTTAGACTAAAAGATGATGCCGAAGCGCTGGCTTCTTATAAAGAGTCCTTGCCAACTCAGGTTATGGCTCTAATTTATGACAATATAAAAATTGATACAGCCGCTTATCAAACACCAACAACCTGGGGTATAGTCCTTAATAATTCCTCATTTCAACAAAATGTTGGTTCGTTTGGCGGCGGCAAGGTAGAAATCAGCGCGGCCGGCAATATTAGCGATTTGTCGGTGATGATGCCAACTACCGGTAAGCAGACAGGGCTACCTGCTTTTGATGCCAATAACCCCGAAACATTAGGTTTTTTGACTAATCAGGTGGATATACAGGGCGGTGGTGAAATGCACGTTTGGGCGGGCGGAAATATTGCTGGCGGTGCTTATTATCTTGGTCAGGGGCAAGGTACTATTGTCGCCGATGGCGCTATTAAAGGCGGTAGTCAGTTTACTGCCGGTCCGCAACTGGTCATGGGCGATGCCCATATTGCGTTACAGGCCAGTCAGAACTTAAGCTTAACCGGCGTTTCCGATCCGATGATGCTGTATAAAGGTGATACCAACTTCTTTAGTTATGGCAATGTCAGTGCCGTTGTTGCCAAATCATTGTCTGGTGATGTGCATTTGGGTTCCGATGTTACTAAAATCAGCGAAATTCTCAATTTCAACGGTAGTGTATTCGAAGGTGACCAGCAAAGAATGGCGCTTATCTATCCGGGTAGTTTGCTGGCGACCGCTTTTGGCGGCAGTGTGATCCTGGATAACGAGATTACCATGTTTCCTTCGGCCAAGGGCACGCTGGATTTGTTTGCCGAACAGAATATTACCTCTAAAGGTGATGCAACCCGATTGAGTATGTCTGATGCCGATCGAGCATTATTGCCGACAGCTTTATCACCGTTGGCCCGTAACGATATGAGTCTGGCCTTGTCGCGTATTAATCCTTTCGGCCTGGCAACTTTAGTGCATGCTGCTACACCTGTGCATTCCGGTGATAGTCAACCTGCTCGGTTAGTAACGCGTCAGGGAGATATCAAAACCATCCAGTTTAATCTGGCTAAAAAGGCGTTGATTCAAACCGGCCGTGATTTTACTAACGTGTTGTTGAATATCCAACATCCGAACATAAACGACGCTTCTCTTTTGGATGTTGGGCGTGATCTGTTGTATACCAGCGATAGAAGCGAGGATGGTGGATTAAACAACAATGTGAACGAAATTAAAGTGTCAGGTGCTGGCGAGGTGTTGGTTAAAACCGGTAGGCATGTCGATTTAGGTGCTTCAGGTGGTTTGTCAACGATAGGTAATTTGATTAATACGGGCTTGGCGGATAAGGGCGCAAACGTCACCGTGATTAGCGGATTGAATGGTGGTAATCCTGACTATGTGGCATTTATTGGCAAGTATCTGGAAAATAGCCCGCTTTACGCAGATGATTTTGCACGAGTTTCTGTCCTGATTACCGATTTTATGCGTCAGCGTACCGGGAATGCAGGGTTATCCGTAGATGAGGCTTTAGCTGGATTTAAATCTTTACAGGTCGAAGATTATCTGGCGATACAACCGCAACTTAATGCCGTGGTTCTACCGGTTTACATGAATGAAATTAGGGAGTCGGGTAAGGCGGCGGCAGGTTCAGGGAAATTAGGTAGCGAGGGTGGTTATGCCGCTATCGAAACCCTGTTTCCGGGGACAAAATGGAATGGTGATTTGAATCTGTTCTTCAGCAAGATTCAGACTTTAGATGGTGGCGGTATTAATCTACTGGTGCCCGGTGGTATGATCAATGCCGGTTTGGCAGTGGCGTTTACTGGTGCTAAAAAATCGTCTGATTTAGGTATTGTTGCCCAAAAAGAGGGAGCAATTAATGCAGTGGTCGATGGTGATTTCCTGGTTAACCAGTCACGGGTATTTGCGTTGGACGGTGGTGATATTACGCTTTGGTCGTCCAGTGGTGATCTTGATGCCGGTCGTGGTGCCAAGTCAGCGATTGCAGCGCCGCCGCCGATAGTTAGTTTTGATGAGAGTGGCAATTTAGTGATTGAATTTCCTCCTATTGTATCCGGCAGTGGTATTCGTACCGCAGCAAGTTCTGTTGGACGGGTGCCGGGTGACGTCTATTTATTTGCGCCTAAAGGTGTGGTCGATGCCGGTGAAGCCGGTATCGGTGGAAAGAACGTGTTTATTGCAGCAACCGCTGTGTTAGGTGCCAACAATATTCAGGTTGGCGGCGTTAGCGCAGGTGTACCGGTTGCCTCTACCGGTAGTTTGGCCGCAGGTTTGACAGGCACCAGCAATATGACGGCCAATGTGAGTCAGGTAGCACAGGCAGTAACGGGCGTTGATGAAAAAGGTGCTGAAAACAATAAAAATGCTGCATTGGGTATGTTTACTGTCGAAGTGTTGGGTTTTGGTGATTAAGGCTTAAACCTTAAAAGCTATTCACCACGAAGACACGAAGACACGAAGAACACGAAGAAAGAAAAAAACTTTGTGTTCTTGGTGTCTTCGTGGTGAATAAAAATCGACATCAAGCGTGACGGGGTTTGCAAACCCCGAGCGGTATCGAGCCTTATTCGTGTGTTCTATTTTTTAACGCCTGAGTAGTCACTTCAACTCTTTGATAAAACCGGTTTTAACAGAAGTTAAAACCGGTTTTTTTATGCCTTCAATATTTTCAATATAAATTTGTAAGTCATCGTCATAATAATGTCATGAAGCTCTGGGATAATGACAAAAATTAATACGTAACTGAGAAAAATAATGAAACGGTGTGGTTTTTTGTTGATAGTCCTTCTATTTATTCCATCAATAGCATCAGCCTGGTGGAATGCAGATTGGGGATATAAGAAAAAAATAACGATAGATGCGCAAAAGCTAAAACAGGACGGCATTACAGTGCCTGCGTCTGCTTTTGCTTTGGTGCGTTTACATACCGGTAATTTTGCATTTTTTGCGGATCTTGCCGAGCAGGGCAAAGATATTCGCGTACTGGCTGCGGACGAAGAAACGCCACTTAAGTTTTACATTGAAAAATTGGATCCCGTTAATGAAATGGCGCTGATTTGGGTTAAGTTACCGGCTGATCTGGCGGCTGCACCTGAACCTGCTATCTGGCTTTATTACGGTAATCCCAAAGCGGTTGATGCGCAGGATGCTGCCGGTACTTTTGATGTTAATCAAGTGCTTGGCTTTGAGTTTGGCCAGTCGGGCGCAAAGGATTTAACGGCTTATGGCAATAATGCCAGCGAAATGACCTCAACCATGGGCGATAGCGGTCTGATTGGCGATGCGGCGGTATTTAATGGTAGCCAGATTATTCGTGTTCCGGCTACACCTTCCTTGCAAATGTCACCGACTGCGGGTTGGACTGTTTCAAGCTGGGTAAAGCTAGATCAAGCACAAACCAATGGCGTAATTTTTCAACGCTCTGGTGCCGGTGGCAATGTCACTTTATCGATTTTGGGTGAAACGGTTTTTGTAGAAGTTGAAGGCGGCTCCAAGCAAGAATTTAAAGCACCAGCCCCTTTAACCATGGGCGCTTGGCATCATGTTGCCTTAACCGCTAATTTTAGCACGCTGGTGTTAACTATTGATGGCGTGGCTTCCGGGTCTTTGGGTGTAGCGACACGTGATTTAACCAGTAACATGACTATCGGTGCCGATGCTTTTGGTGCGCGTGGTTTGGTGGGTTCGCTGGACCAGTTTGGGATTAATAAAGTGGTACTGGATGCCAATGCCATTAAGTTTGACGTCCAAATGCAGGGGCCGGCAGTGACCCTGTTGACTTATGGCGAAGATAGTACGCCCGACACGGAAGAGGGCGGCGAGTCTCTGATTATGGGGTCGTTGAAAAACGTAACCACGGATGGTTGGATTATTATCGGTATTTTGGGTGTGATGTTTGTCGTCAGTTGGATGGTGATGATTATTAAAGCCGTCGTGCTGAGTCGGGTTCAAAGCGAAAACAAAAAATTCGGGACTGCCTATATAAAATTGACCACAGAAGAGTTGGGCAATTTAAACAGTCAAGACGATGAAAATGATGAAGACTTTAACGAATCGCCTTTGTTGTTATCGTTTACCAAAAAACATGGTGCCTTTGCCGGCTCGACCATTTATAAGCTTTACCATGTTGGTGTAGAGGAAATGAATCGTCGCTTATATAAGGCTAATGGCTTGCCGGGAACGGAACAAGTGCTGTCGGCTCAAGCCATGAATGCGGTAAGAGCCAGTATGGATGCCACCTTAACCAGAGAACTGCAAAAACTGAATGCACAAATGGTACTACTGACCATCGCGATTAGTGGCGGCCCCTTTTTGGGGTTGTTGGGTACGGTTATCGGGGTAATGATTACCTTCGCGGCGATTGCTGTCAGCGGTGAAGTGAATGTAAACGCGATTGCACCCGGTATTGCCGGTGCCTTAACCGCAACGGTAGCCGGTCTTATTGTCGCGATTCCGTGTTTATTTGGTTACAACTATCTAGGTGGCCAAATCAAGGAAATTACGGCAGACATGCACGTTTTTGTTGATGAGTTTGTTGCCAAATTAAGTGAGCAACATACCTGATCCAGTTCATTAGACGTTATTTAAAATAATGCCATTGTAAGAGCTACGCCTACGTCGCGATTAACACCTTAAGTCGCGACGTAGGCGTCGCTCCTACGACACAGATTCTGCCAGAGAAAATTGAACTATGAAATTACAAGAAGAAAATGCAGCCTATGACGAAATCAACGTCACGCCAATGCTTGATTTGGCTTATGTATTATTGATTGTATTTATCCTGATGACCACGGCAGCGGTGCAGGGCGTACAGGTTAATTTACCCAAAGCCAGTAATACGCCCAGTTTGTCCAAGCCCCAAACCAAAGCCATTACGGTAACCGCTGACGGCACTATTTTTCTGGATACTTTTCCGGTCACCATGGAACAGTTGGAAACTACTTTGCAGCAGTATAAAGCCGTTAATCCTGCCTTGCCGGTCGTTGTTAAGGGTGATGCAACCGTTCAGTATCAAAGCGTTATCGATATTCTTGCCTTGTTGGGCAAGCTTGAAATTACCCAAGTCGGCTTGGTAACCCAGAATCTGGTTAAGTAGGCTTGGCCATTATTTAAAAAAGACAAAACCCTTTTATTCACCACGAAGACACGAAGGACACGAAGAAAAGACTTCGTAGGAGCGGGCCATGCCCGCGATGAAGAAGCTAAAGCTAAGCTTGCAGCCCAAATATCGCGGGCATGGCCCGCTCCTACGGAGGTATTGTGCTTATTAATGAACGTTACCTAAGTACACAAAAGTCTTTTATTCACCACGAAGACACAAAAAACTTCGTGCTCTTCGTGCTCTTCGTGTCTTCGTGGTGAAAGCTTTTCGTAGTTAAAGCTCTTCACGGTGAAAGCTTTTAATACTTTTTAAGAATCAAATACTTTTTATTGTTTATGAGTAATAACAAACATTTCAGGGTGTATATACCAAAGATCATAGGCGGCTTGATACTCCTTGTTGCGTTGGTCTATTTGGTAAAAGTGATCGGAGGTTTTGTCGGTGAGAAACCCGCCAAGCATGAAAAAAAAATTCAGCCGATTGCCTTATTTAAGCCTCCACCCCCTCCGCCACCTCCACCGCCAAAAGTGGAACAACCACCGGAACCGGAAGTGCAGGACAAAATTGAAGAACCCGAGCCGGATCCTGAGCCGTTGCCTGATGTGCCTGATGAAAAACCGGCTGCCGATACCGGTTTGGATGCAGAAGGCACCGCCGGTACTGATGCCTTTGGCATGGTTGGGCGTAAAGGCGGCAAAGGCCTGTTGGGTGGGGGCGGTGGTAGTCCTTTTGCCTGGTACGCAGGCACTATAAAAGATAGTTTAGTCGATATTTTGTCAGAGCATGATGATTTACGCAGAAAAAGTTATTCAGCCATCGTCAAAATTTGGCTGAATCCTGATGGGTCGGTAACCCGTTTTGAATTATCACGCGGCAGTAATGACCCTGACATAGACAAGTTATTAAACAAGCTGCTGGCCAAATTTAAAAAAGCCAAGGAAGCACCGCCGCCTGGTATGGAGCAGCCCGTTAAACTAAAAATTTCATCACGACTTTAGGCGCTGTAAGTATTAATCTCCCCCTTTGAAAAAGGGGGACTAAGGGGGATTTATTTAACAAATCTCCCCTAACCCCTCTTTTTCAAAGAGGGGGACTGAATACTTACTAAGGAGCGTGCATTAAATAACTTGGCTATTTATCCCCTCACCCCAGCCCTCTCCCGGTGGGAGAGGGAGCAAGATGGCTAAGTTATTTCATGTGCATTGCTAATGCCTGACTCGAACTACACCAAATTTAATTTAAAATTTTCAGGAACTATCTATGGATCACAAGAAACCGCTACTGGCTTTAGCCTTGCTATGCGCAGCCGGCTTGACACATGCGGGTGAAAAGGAGGAATTGCTTAAGTTGCGCAATACCACCACTAGTCTGATTAAGCAGTTGGTGAAACAAGGTATCTTGACCGATAAAACCGCCAATGAAATGATTAAGCAAGCCGAAGCCGACGCTGATCAGCAGGTTGCCGAAGCAAAGTCGGCAGCGCCCAAGGAAGTGGCAGCCAAAGAAGCCGTGCCAGCGGATGAAGTGCGGGTGGCGTATGTGCCTGACTTTGTAAAAGATGAAATTCGCCAGCAAGTGCGTAGTGAACTGCGTGAAGAAGTGGTTGGCGATGTGATGCAAAAAGCACAAAAAGAACAATGGGGCATGCCTAATGCGCTGCCGGAATGGATCAAGCGTTTCAAGTTGTCCGGGGATATACGGTTACGCTCCCAAAATGATTTTATGGCGAGTGATAATATACCGAACAGTTATATTAATGCACAAGCTATTAATGAAGCGGGTGGTGTCACAGCAGCGGGTGTAAATGCTTTTGATAATACAACGGTTGATCGCCACCTTTTTCGTGAACGTGTTCGCTTGGGTATAGATGTAAAAGTTGCCGAAGGCCTGACCGCTGGCGTACGTCTGGCGACCGGGAATATGTTTGATCCGGTATCAACCAATCAAACCTTGGGTAATACCGGCAACCGTTATGAATTTGCTGTGGATCGCGCTTTTCTTAAATACGATGCGGTGGACAGTGAGAAGTTTAATTGGCTGACAGTGTCTGGAGGACGCATAAAAAATCCTTGGTATACAGGAGGTGGCGAATTTACAGCTGGTAGTGAATTAATCTGGGATACCGACCTGTCTTTTGAAGGTTTTTCTGGTACGGTAAGGCATCAATTGGGTACATCCAATGCAATGGATCTAAGCACTGATAAAGGGCCTACGGTATTTGCGACAGCGGGAGCATTTCCTTTACAAGAATTCCAATTAAGCTCTCATGACAAATGGCTATTCGGTGGTCAGGCGGGGGTGGATTGGGGTTTTGCGAATCAGGATAGCGCCAAGTTTGCTATTGCTTATTATGATTATGTCAATACTCAGGCAATTCCTAATACATCACCCACTGGCACCTGTGACCTTAATAGCGTTAATAATGATGCGTCCGTACCTCAGTTTATGCAAGGCGGTAATAGCTTGGCAACCATTTGTCGTGAAGGTACTTTAGATAAGCCTGGTAGGGAAGCTGGTCAGTTGGGATTGGCATCAGATTATAATATTCTCAATATTAATGGTTCATACGATTTAGCCGAATTTGCCCCGTATCATATTAGAGTCAGTGGGGATTATGCAAAAAATTTGGGCTTCAACTTAAATAGCATTCAAAGTCAATACGGTAATGCCTGGGGCTCAGTCGGAGGCGACAATTCCAAATCACAGACTAATGCCTTTCAGGTTAGAGCAGATTTGGGTTGGCCTAAAGTGGATAAAAGAGGACACTGGAATGTCTTTTCACTTTATAAATACGTAGAGCGCGACGCAGTATTAGATGCATTTACCGATTCTGATTTTCATCTGGGTGGCACCAACGCTAAAGGTTGGGTAGTCGGGGGTAACTATGGTTTGATGAATGGCGTGTGGTTGACTGGCAGATGGTTAAGCGCCAATATAATTACCGGCCCGCCATTTGGTATCGATGTGCTGCAACTTGATGTTAATACACGTTTTTAAAAAGAGATTGCCATGAACCGAATAATCAAATCACTACCTGTTTCTGTTGTGTTGCTCGGCAGTTTGTTGTCGGCAACAACGCAGGCGGCGCCTCGGCCGGCTGCGGATGGCAATAATAAAGCCGTGCTTAAGCTACAAACCTTGGTTAAAGAGGTCACCACGGAACGCGATCTGCTTAAAACAGAAAAAGACAAACTGGCCTCGGACATTGAAAAATTAAAAAAAGATAAAGATGCGGCGGCTTCTGCTGAAGAGCGTTTAGGATCTGAACTAGCGGCACAAAAAAGCACTAATGCAAGTGTCAGTAATACGCTGGAACAAACCCATGCAAAATTGCTGGAAGTGATTGAGAAATACAATGTGTTAAACAAGGCCAAAAATGAGCTGAGTGCAACGCATGTCAATCTGGAAAACACTCAAAAACAAACCGAGAGCAACCTGCAAAACTGCGAAGGCAAAAACTTAAAGCTATTTGAAGCTGCCAAGGAAGTGCTAAGCAGTTATGAAAATAAAGGTGTGATGGACAGTTTGCTAAAATCTGAACCTATACTACAATTTAAAAGTGTAGAAATGGAAACCATTATTCAGGAATATGAAGACAAGTTAATCAAGCAAAAATATCAGCATAAAGAACTTGCGGTCACCAGTGCGATAGTTCCGGAAACGAAAGAAGCCCAGCAGCCTTAACCAGTCGCGTCGGGTTAGCGACAAGACATCAACTTAAGACATTTCACCACGAAGACACGAAGTTCACGAAGAAAAACCAAAGAAAAATCTTCGTGTCTTCGTGGTGAATTAATATCGGGGTTAGCACCCGACAAATCGAAGTGTCTGCTGATAGGCGTAGGCCGGAATAAGGCTTTTCGAGCGCCAGCGAGAATAAGCGTTTCCGGCACTCTGTACGAGAGTTGCCGGAAACGCCACCACGCGCTACGCCCTTCGACAAGCTCAGGACAGGCTTGGGTGGCCTTATTCCGGCCTACGCCTATTGCTTGTTATAGTCGTCTCACCGGAATCAAGAATTAAAAGCTTGAAAATTGAGTATCAAGTATCAAGTACAATTCATAATAAGCCTTAAATTTACTGGTATAATCCAAACCGTCAAAATTAAAGTAAATCAATTCGCGGGGTAATGTCGGGTTAAGCTATCGCTAACCCAACCTACAAGTATTGATCCATCAAAACAACCCAATCAGGATTTAATCAATGTTACCCAAAGTACCCCATTCAAAAAAGCTGCTTGTTGTAGCTTTGGTCAGTCTGCTAACGGCTTGCGGCGGCTCTGAAGAAAGAAAAGCCAAGTACATGGAAGAAGGGAGCCAGTTATTTACCGCAGGTGATTATCAAAAAGCCCAGCTGTCTTTTAAAAATGTGCTGCAAATTGACCCAAAAGACGTTGAAGCTCGCTACCAAATGGCTGAATCTTTAAGCAAATTGGGCGAGTTACAAAATGCCGTAAGTCAATATATGGCGGTAATTGGTGAAGATCCCAAACATCTGATGTCCCGTTTAAGAATGGGGCAAATTTATCTGATGGTCAATCAGGTTGATAATGCAGAAAAAATGGCCAAAGAAGTTCAAGCTATTGATCCCGAAAACGTTGAAGGCATCGTGTTGATGTCCGGTGTTTTTATCGCTAAAAATAACACGGATAGTGCCATAACCCAGCTTGAAGCGGCACTGAAAAAACAACCCGATGATGTTCAGGCCAATTTATTAATGGCTTCTCTTGATGCCAGAGCGGGGAAGATGGATCTGGCAATCGCCAGGTTGCAAAAAAGTAGTGAGAAAAATCCGACCAACACCTCACCGTTGCTAATGCTTGCCAAGTTGTATACGGATACAAAAGCACTGGATAAAGCGCAGCAAGCCCTTGAGACTATCGTTAAAATACAGCCCAAACAGTTGGAGAATCGTAAACGTTTGGCTTTATTTTTACTGGCCGGTAATCAACTGGATAATTCAGAAGCGGTATTGCGGCAAGCGGTTAAGGATTTACCCGATGACGTTAATGCCAAGTCCATGTTGATTGATTTTTTGGTGGCTAAAAGAACACCGGAAATAGCGATAGCTGAATTGCTTCCGATGATTGAAGCAAGCCCTGAGCAATATGATCTACGCTTTAAACTGACTGATTTAGAATTGGCACAAAAGCATATTGATAAAGCAGAGCAGGCCTTAAAAGAGGTTGTCGAACTTGATAAGCAGGGGCCACAATCCATTAAAGCACGTAACGCGCTGGCCAAGTTGTATGTTGCCACCAAACGCGTTGATGAAGCCAAGGCACTGGTTAAGCAAATTATTGAAGAAAACCCCCGCGATGTAGATGCTCTATCGTTACGTGGCGAATTTGCTTTGTCCGAGAAAAAAATTCCCGAAGCGATTGGTGATTTTAGAGCGGTTTTGGTTGATCAACCTCAAAATATTAAAATACTCAAATTACTGAGTACCGCGCATTTGATGAATAAAGATCCTGTTTTGGCGCGTGAAAACATGGAAAAAATCATCCAAATTGCCCCTAAAGATGAAGATGCCAGACTTGATTTGGCCAGCTTGCTGCAACAATCGGGTGAGACTGATCGTGCAGTGCAGCAAATTAATGAACTATTAACAGCCGATCCTAAAAGCAAACGCGGACTGGAAGCCATCTATAAAGTATACCTGACCCAGAAAAAATGGGATAAGGCGCAAGATACCGCAAAACGCCTGCAGGAAGTCGCTCCTAAAGAAGGTATGGGCTATTTTCTGTCCGGTCTGGCCTTTCAGGCAGAAGGGAAGGTTGATAAAAGTGTAGCGGCCTTTGAAAGTGCCTTGGCGATACAGCCTGATGCGATAGAGCCACTGACTCAACTGGTTAAAAGTTACCTGGCGCTTAAACAGACCGATAAAGCGGTTGTCAAGTTGAATGCGATTATCAAGCAACAACCCAAAAATTTTGTCGCTTACAATTTATTGGGCGGGGTTTACTTAAGCGATAAAAAGTTTAATGAGGCGATTGGTGCCTTTAAAAAAGCATCAGTTATCAAGCCTGAATGGCCCATTCCTTATCGTATGATAGCGATGTCTTATGGTGCTCAAGCAAATAAAGCCGAAGCCATAAAAACTTATCAGGAAGGACTTGTTAACACGAAAAGCGCAATGGAATTGGTTAATGATTTGGCCACTATTTATACCCAAGCTGGTGAGCAAGAAAAAGCCATTGCGGTGTTTGAAGAGGCCTATAAGCAGCATCCCGAGTCAATGGAAGCGCTTAACAATCTAACCAGTTATTTGTCTGATTACGGCAAAGACAGTGCCAGCATTGAGCGTGCCGCTAAACTGGCTGAGCCGTTGGAAAAAATCGATAACCCTAATACGCTGGATACCGTCGGCTGGATTGCCTACAAGCAAGGCAACTATGCCAAAGCTCAGGAATTGTTGTTAAAAGTATTGGCAAAGGAACCTGAGTCGGCAGTCAGTAATTATCATTTGGGCATGATTTATTTCAAGCAAAATGATACCGCTAAAGCCCGCGAATTCTTGCAAAAAGCGATCGATAAAAAAGGCGGTTTTATGGGTCTGGATGTCGCAAAAGAAACCTTAAAGTCACTGGATGCAGCAGGTGGCAATCCCGGATAAATCAAGATGTTAATCGCGACGTGGGCGTCGCTCCTACGGTGGGAGCGACGCCCACGTCGCGAATAAAAAGTCCGTCATTCCGGCAGTAGTAGGGTGCGCATCGCGCACCACTGGATGGAGCAGGTGGCAATCCCGGATAAATCAAGATGTTAATCGCGACGTGGGCGTCGCTCCTACGGTGGGAGCGACGCCCACGTCGCGAATAAAAAGTCCGTCATTCCGGCAGTAGTAGGGTGCGCATCGCG
>Ga0194056_10000319_pt1 | contig 25652 bp, 26 predicted proteins | sample SepL4413m_MetaG_FD_155458 | JGI IMG/M metagenome (GOLD analysis project Ga0194056, IMG submission 155458) | Anoxic zone freshwater microbial communities from boreal shield lake in IISD Experimental Lakes Area, Ontario, Canada - Sep2016-L442-13m | ecosystem: Environmental > Aquatic > Freshwater... | reverse complement strand
CGCCATCCATGCCCTGTGTCGCTTCAGGACTTCTATGATTTTATGGCCGCCAGAAACACCAGAAAAGCCTTCTCGCTCGTAACTGTCTGCAAATCCACATGGTTAGCCAAATTATGAATCCGCGCTAGTCCCAGGGTGGTGTCCCCTTCAGGGGGTTGACACAGTTGCCCTAAAGCGGGATAATTGCTTACGTAGAAAGGAGGTGAGAGTTCATGAACACATTTAGAAACGCGATGAAGATAAATCGTAGTGAAAGGAGATTGAAAGGAGGGCGTCATGAACTCGAAACACATAGAAAAAAACACTCACAAAAAGGGTGTAGTCGCACGGCGACCTGAGGTCAGGCATCTGGCCCGAAGGGAACCAGACAGGGTTCCCGTCAAATGGTTTAATGACTTCAGGAATGAGTTCGCCCTGCAAAGCAACATGGACCGGCTGTTAGACGAAATCTCTGAAGATTTCGGCATTCGTCCCATGTGGCTCTGGGAGGAACCGGTAGCCGAATTTACTCCTCAAATGGACATTAAGGAAACCCCGACTGATATTCTCATCACGGCGGAACTGCCGGGAGTGGAGAAGGAAGATGTCGAGGTAACCTTGGAAGGGAATAGCCTGAGGCTCCGGTGTGAAAAGAAATCGGAGCAAGAGGAGAAAGGTAAAGGAAACTATCGGTTTGAAAGGTTCTATGGTTCGTTCGAAAGGGTGGTTCCGCTTCCGGCCTTCGTGGATCCCCGCAAAGTGGAAGCCCACATGAAGAAAGGAGTGCTATCAATTAAACTTCCGAAAACTGAATCGGAAAGGGCTCATGAACGGAAGATCGAGATTAAGGCTGCTTAATCAAACTCTTCCTGCGTGAAAATGGGCTCCACACCAGTGCAGGAGACTTGGTGTGGAGCCTGATCATTCGACACGGCCAGCGAGGCCGCAGGCCTCGGCGACCAACATGCATATGCATTCGTTATCTCAAAATGATCTCATGAGGCTTTTTATCGCCGTGGATGTAGGGGATGCGGTGAAGTGTAACCTGATAGACGAGCAGCACTTCATTAATAAGATATACCCTGGCGTGAAGTGGGTCACACCTGATGCCATTCATCTGACGATGGCTTTTCTGGGTGATCTCTGGAGAAATTCCGTTGAAGCCATCGCGAAAGTACTGCAACAAGCCGGGAAAGCGAGCACGTGTTTTGAAATGACGATTCAGGGCCTCGGAACATTCGGATCAAAAACTTCTCCTCACGTGATCTGGGCCGGGGTCGGCGCAGGATACGATGAAATCACATTCCTTCAACGCCGGATTTCCGAGGCACTGCAAATTCAAAACGTGACACTGGAATCCAGGTCATTCCACCCCCATGTTACGCTCGGACGCATTAAAGCATCCCATGATGCCACGGAATTGAACCACAAGCTGGAATCGTGCAAAACGACTGCCTATGGAACGTTTAAAGTAGACCACTTTAAACTTATGCGAAGCATAATTCACCCACAGGGAGTCACTTACAGCGTATTGAACGAAGTCACCTTGCAGTAATAGCCATCAAAAAAAGGCATGGCACGTTACCGTGCCACGCCTTTTACGCTTTCAAGTTTATCGCCCTTTAAATCCGCTTCAACAACAATGACGCATTATGGCCGCCAAAGCCGAGTGAGTTGTTCAAACAGGCACGGATTTTGAACTCGCGCGCCTGATTGGGCACATAGTCCAGATCACAATCTGGATCCGGCGTTGTGTAGTTCATGGTCGGAGGAACCAGACCCTTTTGAATGGCCAGCGCACAGATAATGGTTTCCAACCCGCCCGCCGCGCCGAGCAGATGCCCGGTCACCGACTTGGTTGAGCTGACCATCACCTTCTTGGACGCCTCGCCAAATGCCGCCTTCACTGCATCCGTCTCGCTCTTATCGCCCACAGGCGTACTGGTGCCGTGCGCGTTGATGTAATCAACCATATCGGGAGTCAGCTGGGCTTCCACCATAGCCTTCATCATCGCCCTTGCGCCTCCTTCACCACCAGGTGAGGGGGCGGTAATGTGATTGGCATCGCACGTAGTGCCATAGCCCCCCACTTCGGCGTAAATCTTTGCACCGCGCTTCTTGGCGTGCTCATATTCTTCCAGAATCACAATACCGGCACCTTCACCCATAACAAATCCGTCACGATCCTTGTCAAACGGACGGCTCGCATGGGTCGGGTCATCATTCTTTGTACTCATGGCGCGCATGGCTGAGAAACCGGCAATACCAAGCGGGCAAACGACGGCCTCGGTGCCTCCAGCCACCATGATATCCGCATCGCCGTATTGAATCTGACGGGCCGCTTCACCAATGCAGTGGGTGCCGCTTGCGCAAGCCGACACCACACAAAAATTCGTGCCTTTCAGGCCGTGCTCAATCGCCACCAAACCTGAAGCCATATTCACAATCATCATCGGAATCATGAAGGGCGAACTGCGATCAGGACCCCGGTTCAGCAACACGCTGTGCTGATCTTCCATGGTGATCAAGCCACCCACTCCGGAACCTACCATACAACCGGCCCTATAAGGGTCCTCGGAGGCAAACTGAATGCCGGAATCCTCAACAGCCAACTTGGCCGCCGCCACCGCATAATGACAGAAAGGATCCATGCGACGCTGTTCTTTTTTGGGAATGAACTTATCAATATCAAACTCAACAACTTCGCCAGCGATCTGGGTGGCCATGGCGGAAGCGTCGAATTTCGTGATGCGGCGAATGCCAGAGGTTCCATTGATCAACCTCTGCCAGAAGACATTGAGGTCAGACCCCAACGGCGACACCACACCCAAACCCGTAATAACCACTCTTCTTTTTTCCATAGCCAACTCCTTGCGCTTCCTTCCAGCTCAAAATTCAAGACAAAATCGGGGAGATGTTGCCATCTCCCCGATTCTTCACAATCTCAGAACTTAGGCTGTGATGCCCTTGCTCTTCAAGTACTCAATGACGCCACCAACGGTCGTCAATTTTTCGGCATCCTCATCAGGGATTTCAGCGCCGAATTCCTCTTCGAACGCCATCACGAGTTCGACTGTGTCCAGGGAATCCGCACCCAAATCCTCAATAAATGATGCTTCGGGGGTGACTTGTTCGGCATTCACACCCAGCTGTTCGACGATGATATCTTTGACTTTATCTTCAAGTGCCATGTTCATTCTCCTTACTTTATTTACTTACTGCATCACCATTCCACCGCAGATCGGAAGAACCTGCCCTGTCATGTACGAGGACATATCGCTCGCCAGGAACAGAACCACGTTCGCCACATCCTCCGGCTGACCAAACCGTCCCATCGGGATGGCCCCCAACATTTTCGTCCGGACCTCTTCCGGCAACGCCTCGGTCATCTTTGTCTCAATGAATCCGGGGGCAACCGCATTAACCCGCACATTACGCGCCGCCAGTTCCCTTGCCGCTGACTTGGTCAGGGCAATCACTCCGGCCTTTGAGGCTGCGTAATTACACTGACCGGCATTGCCAATCAAGCCTATAATTGAGGCCACATTGACAATCGTCCCGGTGCGCTGCTTCATCATTGGGCGGGCGACCGCCTTGGTAAAGAGGAAAGTCCCCTTCAAATTGACTGTCATAACGGCATCCCAGTCCTGTTCCGACATGCGGATCATCAGGGTATCCTTGGTAATCCCAGCGTTGTTAATGAGGATATCAATCTTACCGAATTCCTTCAAAGCCCCGCTCACAGCTTCATCCACGGCAGCGGCATTGCCCACATCGACCTCGAAACACTTCACTTTGCGCCCAAGGGCCTCAATCAAACCCACGGTCTCAGCCAGCCATTCGACTTTCAGATCGCAGAGGGCCACATCACACCCCTCAGCGGCCAATTTCTTTGCAATGGCCTGCCCGATTCCCCGCGCCGCCCCGGTCACCAAGGCCACTTTACCTGTCATTGTCGCCATACAATCGCTCCTATCACCCTCAAGAGAGAGGGGTTATAATCTTACACTTTCAACACCGCCACGGCCTTTTCCAGTGTCGGCACATCCTGGATGCTTACAGAAGACGCATCCTTGTCAATCCGCTTGATTAAACCGCCAAGGACTTTACCGGGTCCGCACTCGATATACTCCGTCACCCCCATCGCTTTGAAGGTCTCAATGCTAGCCACCCATTGAACCGAAGAGGTCACCTGCTTAAGCATCTGGTCTTTTATTTCCGCAGGGGTCCCATGCGGCTTGCCCGTAACATTTGAAAGCACTGGGATCGCAGCGGCCCTGACCGGTATCTCGCCCAGAATCTGCTCCAATTTGCCGGCCGCCGAGGCCATCAGGGGCGAATGGAATGCGCCCGCGACCTGCAAAATAACGGTCTTTTTGGCGCCTGCCGCCTGGGCCAGTTTCTCGGCTTCCACAATCTTATCCTTAGCACCCGACAACACAATCTGCTCGGTCGAATTGATATTCGCCATCTGAACGCCGGTTGCCTCGCAAACTTTGGCCAGTTCCGCCATGGGCAGACCCATCACGCTGACCATGCCACCAGGCCGCTCCATACAGGCCTCCTGCATGGCTTTTCCGCGAACTTGAAGAATTTTCACGGCTTCCTCGAAAGAAACCACACCAGCCGCCCAAAGCGCAGTCCATTCGCCCAGACTCAACCCCGCCGTGCCGGCCACCTGAAGTTCGGGATAAAGCTTCTTAAGGGCGGTAAAACAGGCGGCGCTGGCCACAAAAATAGCCGGCTGACACTTGTCCGACTTGGTGATCTCTTCGATCGGACCATCCGCACAAAGCTGGGCGAGATCATAGCCAAGCACAACACTCGCGCGATCATAGAGATCTTTGCACTCGGGATAGGCAGCCGCCAAATCCTTGCCCATACCCACAAATTGGGCCCCCTGTCCTGCAAATACTACCGCTCGTTTCTTCATCGTCATATCCCTTTCGCCTCGCACGCTTCACATCTTGTCACGCTTCACGTCTCACGCCTTCTCACATCTTCACAACCATGGCACCCCAGGTGAGGCCACCGCCAAAGGCCACCATGATGACATTATCACCTTTTTTTATGCGGCCACACTGCATCGCCTCATCAAGGGCGACCGGAATCGAGGCGGACGACATATTCCCATACTTATCCAGATTAATGAAAAACTTATCGATCCCAACCCCCATCCGAGAACGAATGGCGTCCACAATACGCATATTGGCCTGATGCGGCACGACACAGGCGATATCATCAAGGGTCAAGCCGCTATTCTCCAGGGCACGCCGGGCAGACTCACTCATGGCGCGCACCGCATGTTTGAAGATCTCCTTGCCTTCCATCCTCATGAAATGCAGCCGGCTCTCAACCGTCTGCGAGGAGGCAGGGCTTCGGCTGCCTCCTGCCGGAAGGTTCAGCAATCCGCTTAGGGCGCCATCAGAACCCGTAACAGTGGAGAGAATCCCCTCGCCCGTTTCGCGAACCTGCACCACCACGGCCCCGGCGCCATCACCGAACAACACGCAAGTGGTACGATCCTGCCAATCCACGATCGTGCTCATCTTTTCGGCACCAATCACCAGAGCCGTCTTAAACCTTCCGGTCAACAAATATTGATTCGCGACATCCAATGCATAAAGGAAGCCTGTACAGGCCGCTTCCAGTCCGATACAGGTGGCGTTTTTCGCCCCGATAAGTTTCTGAACAAAGCAGGCAGTATTGGGAAACGGCATATCAGGAGTGATTGTCGCCACAATAATAAGATCAATATCCTCAGGCTTAACCGCCGCGGAGGTCAGCGCCCGGCGGGCCGCCTCTGCAGCCAGATCGGAGGTCGCCTGATCATCACTGGCAATGTGACGCTCACGGATACCGCTGCGGGTGACAATCCATTCATCGGTGGTGTCGACCATTTTCTCCAGATCGGCATTGGTCAAAATACGTTCGGGAACATAGTGACCCGTACCAATGACAGCAACATGACGAGGGGTGGTGCTCATGATTTATTACTTAACTTCCTTGCTTCTTCAATAATACGGTCGTTAACATGATGCCCCACCGATTCACAGGCGACCCGTACGGCATGATAGATGGCCGTACGCGAGGAGGATCCATGGGTAATAATACAGACTCCATTCACCCCCAACAACGGGGCTCCACCAAACATTTCAGGATCCATCCTCTTCTTGATGGTTTTCAAAGCGCCGCGCAACAACAAAGCACCCAAAATCCGTATGGGGTTCGCCTTGAACTCCTTCTTCAGCCAGGAGCCTATGGCATGCGCCACACTCTCGCTGGTCTTCAAGACCACATTCCCGACGAAACCATCGCACACCACGACATCCGTCTCTCCCCGGAACAAATCATGCCCTTCGACATTTCCCCGGAAGTTGACCGGAGCCGCGCTCAGCAACCGGAATGCCTCTTTAGTGGTCTCATTCCCCTTGGAATCCTCCCCACCAATGCTCATCAGCCCGACAACAGGGCTCGGTTGACCCAGGATTTCCCGCGCATAGACGCTTCCCATTACGGCAAATTCAGCCAGTAACTCCGGTGAACAATCCGTATTCGCCCCCGCGTCAATCAACACAATCGGCCGCCCCATGGTGGGCATCACCGTTGCAATGGCAGGCCGTTGAATCCCCTCCAAAGTACGCAGCTTGAGAGTGGCCGCCACCACCATGGCCCCGGTATTACCAGCCGAAACGGCGGCATCCACCTCACCCGCATTGATCATGTCCATCATGCGACTGATGGAATTATCTTTCTTCTTGCGGATGGCCAAAGCAGGTGTTTCCTCCATGCCGACAACTTCGGACGCATGGCGGATCAACAGCTTTTTCGGAATGGGCTCATAAGCCTTAAGTTCCTGACGAATCACCTCTTCCTGGCCAACCAGAACGAGTAACGTCAAGTCTTTCAGCTCGCGCGCCGCTTTCACGGCACCAGCCACAATCTCTTTGGGGGCAAAATCACCCCCCATCGCATCAACGGCGATACGCATAGGCTTAGTCGGCCTGTACGCTCACAACTTGACGCCCGCGATAGTAGCCGCATGAACGGCATACCCGGTGCGGCTCCTGAGAAGCCCCGCACTGCGGGCAATTTTTGATCGTCATCACACGCGCCTTGATGCACGCCCGGCGCGTACGGATCTTAGCTTTCGACTTTTTTCTTTTTGGAACTGCCATTTTTCACCTCAATATTGTCCAAACCGCTAAACGCCGTCCAACTCGCTTCCTTAAGCGGCTTACACCCGCACTTCGTCCGATTCAGGTTTACGCCGCACACGAGACACAGCCCGCGACACGATTCCTGACACACCGGATAATTTGGAAAGGCGAGGATAATAGTTTCACGGACCTCATCCGTCAAGTCTAGCGTCTCATGAAGATTTGGAACCTCTTGTTCATAGAAAAACGCCGGATCTTCCACCCCTTCCACAAAAGAGTCAGCACAGCGCGAACAAATAAATTTCACTTCAGTCCGCACCTGCCCCGTAACCAGTAACTCATGCTCCAAGCACTGGACATGCAACTCATAGTCAATCGGTCCAGCCACAGGAGCATTCGCATCATCTTTCAGCGCAACAACTTCCGGCGGAACTCGCCCCTCAATATCCAGCCCATCCTCCGGAATCCTCCAAGGTTCAATTTTGATAGACATGAGTGTCCTCCTTTTCTTCTCGTCAGGCTTCGTAATGGCTTTAAGAATTCAGAATTCAGGATTCAGGATTCAGAATGCTATATAAAACTGATTTCTGAATCTTGAATTCTGAATCCTAAGAACTATTCCTGCTTATTTTCCCATCTTCTTCTCTATAAACCGCTTCACTGCCAGGGGGACAAACGGACTGACATCCCCCCCTCGCTCGGCAATTTCACGTACCGTGCTGGAACTAATGTAGCTGAACGTCTCCTTCGGCATCAGGAAAATCATCTCGATCTCAGGTGCCATCTTTCGATTAGCAAGGGCCATCTGAAATTCGTATTCAAAGTCGGAAAAAGCGCGTAACCCCCGCAACAAGACATGAATGCCTTTGGCACGGGCGTAATTCACCAGCAACCCGTCGAAGGCATCCACTTTCACATTTTTCAAGCCCTTGACCGAAGCCTTGACCATCGCAATCCTCTCGTCAGCATTGAAAACGGTCTTTTTGCGAGAATTGATGCCCACCGCCACAATGACCTGATCAAAAATATGCGAGGCACGCTCAATCAAATCCAGATGGCCCAGCGTCAAAGGATCAAATGACCCAGGATAGATAGCCGAATGTCTCATTATTTCCTCAACTTCCTATACATTGTTACTCGCGTCCCGCCATATACCTTTGATGGCAGCATCTCCCAGGCAAAGTGCCGGGCTTCAACTTCCTCACGGGACTGCTCCATCACAAAGATTCCTTCGTCAGCCAAAAGCCCGCCAATTGACAGAATATTCAGCAACCGTGTTGCCCACCGGGCAGTCCCGGGCCGGTCATAAGGCGGATCGGCAAAAATGATATCATAGGACTGTGCGCCCCGTAAGCCCTCTATGAAACGGAAAACATCGCTGCGGTTGGCCTCCCATTCCTGATCAACCGTCTTCCCTGAAACTCCTCCACACAATGTCTCCAGATTTGCCTTCAAAACAGGAAAAACCTGGGCCCCACCCTCAACCCAGTCTATGCGGGTGGCCCCTCGGCTCCAAGCTTCAAGCCCCACAGCACCGGTTCCGGCAAACAGATCGAGAAAAGAAGCGCCGGGAATTCGTTCCGCCAAAGATGAAAAGATTGCCTGCCGGACCATATCCTGCGTCGGCCTTACCTCATCTCCCTTCGGCGACTTGATCAGACGCCCCCGTAATATGCCTCCCGTAACTCTCATACCAGGCACTATAGCCATTGATCCGCGGAGATGCAACAGCATCAGGGGTTCTCTCTTTATCACCCACATGTTTCAAGCAATCAAACGAGTAGGGAGCCCACCCCCAAGTGAATGACCCGCTACCACGGGATGCGGTTTATGAAGGGAGGGGCGGATGATTGCGGTGGACACCACCCTGACCTTGCATCCACGAATTCACTGCCGTGGTAACGAACGGGCGCATTTTCACCCAGCCGATTCAAAACACTACTTCAAGAGAGCGCTTCCCGCATCGATCTCTAACAATACTGGTCGAAATATTCAGCACATCATGCGCAAACCTATAAACACTGTTTGCGCATGATATCAGTCAAATGACCGTGGATTACAACCCCAATGAGCCGAACGGGTTTGAATTAAACGCTGGCCGTGAGGAGGAGCGTGGGCCATTGTTCGATGGGCCACGCCGTTCGCCGGGTTTTCCAGCCGCGGGACCGACGCCAGACCCGGCGCCAGACCGGCTGCCGCTCTTGGCGCTTAAGGCAATCCGCTTCCGTTGGGCATCCACATCCTTGACCCACACTTTAATCCGGTCACCCGCCTGAACCACCTCTGCAGGATCGGTGATGTAGCGGTCTGCCAGTTCGGACACGTGCACCAAACCATCCTGATGGACGCCCACGTCCACAAATGCACCAAAGGCGGTCACATTGGTGACAATGCCCATCAACTCCATTCCCGGCTTGAGATCCTCGATCGTATTGACGTCATCCCGGAAACAAGGCGCCTCAAACGTCTCACGGGGATCTCGCCCCGGCTTCTTCAATTCCGCAACAATGTCCTTCAGGGTGGGCTCGCCCACATCGGCACTGACATATTTGCGGATTTCAATCTTGTCGGCCAGCGTGGCATTGCCTACCAATTCCTTCAACTCAACACCCAAATCCGCCGCCATTTTTTCGACCAGAGCGTATCGCTCCGGATGCACCGCCGAGCCATCCAGCAGATGGGCCCCACCCCGGATCCGCAAGAACCCGGCCGCCTGCTCAAAGACTTTGGGCCCAAGGCTGGGAACCTTCAACAAGGAGGCCCGGCTGGTAAAGGCGCCATTCTTGTCGCGATAGGCCACAATCTTCTTGGCCAGGCTGTTACCCACACCTGACACCCGTGCCAATAGAAAGGCACTGGCCGTGTTCAATTCAACTCCGACGTGATTCACGCAACTGACGACCACATCTTCAAGCTTCTGCGCCAATAGCGGCTGATGCACATCGTGCTGATACTGCCCCACCCCAATGGACTTGGGATCCAGTTTCACCAATTCCGCCAACGGATCCTGCAATCGGCGTCCAATCGAAATGGCCCCGCGCACGGTCAGATCAAGATCCGGAAACTCATCCCGAGCCACTTCGGAGGCACTATAAATACTGGCTCCCGACTCGTTGACCTGAATCACCATGATATTCGACAGGTTAGCCTTCTTGAGCGTATCCCGGATAAATGCCTCGGTTTCACGCCCGCCGGTTCCATTCCCCACGGCAATAGCGGCCGGTTGCACCTTGGCAATCAGCTTGGCCAAATCAATCCGGGCTTCCATACCCGCCCGGTCGCCTTGGCTCAAATAAAGCGTCGTATTCCCCAGGAACTTGCCCGTGGCATCCAGCGCCGCCACTTTGCAGCCTGTGCGAATACCCGGATCCACCGCGATAACCGCACGCCCGCCCAAGGGGGACGCCAGCAACAGGCTCCGCAGATTCTTGGCAAAGATTTCCACGGCGGCGCGATCCGCTTTCATCTTGAGATCCACAGAGACATCAGTCTCAACGCTCGGAGCAATCAGGCGTTTATAACTGTCCTCAATCGCAGTGCGCAGGTGAACGGCAAAAGGCGAACGTTCGTTGACCTTCATAATTTCACCAATCCGACGCAGGATCGGATCGGCCTCAACGGTAAACGAACGCTTCAATACCCCTTCGTTCTCACCCCGGCGTATGGCCAGATAGCGATGCGAAGGAATATCAACCGCCTTCTCCTTGAAATCATAGTACTGCTCAAACTTGGTCGGTTCCTGTGTCTTCTCCTTGACCGCCTCGGAAACAATCATTCCATTGGCTGCATAATACTGACGTCCCAATGCGCGGATATCCGCATTTTCAGAGATCAATTCGGCCACGATGTCACGGGCACCAGACAACGCCTCGTCCGCCGAAACCACCTTCTTTTCAACATCAATAAACGCTTTGGCAGCCTCGTCTGGATTTCCCGTCGCAGGTTGCGCCAGAATCATCAGGGCCAGGGACTCCAGCCCTTTTTCGCGGGCAATCATAGCCCTGGTCCGACGCTTGGGCTTAAATGGCAGATAGAGGTCTTCCAGAACATTCTTGGTGGTGCAGGCCAGAATCTTGGCTTTAAGTTCATCTGTTAGTTTGCCCTGCTCCCCGATCGAGTCGAGGACGGTCTGGCGACGCTCTTCAAGATCCTTGTAATACTGAAGCCGCTCCTGAATCTTTCCGATCTGAACTTCATCCAGATTCTCCGTAACTTCTTTACGGTAACGGGCAATAAAGGGAATCGTACTTCCCTCCAAAAGCAGTTTGGCGACAGCCAGAACCTGCCGGGGGGCGATAGCCAACTCCGCTGCCAACCGGGGAATTGACGAGGCATCCAACGCATCATTTTGATCAACTTCAGCAACCATAGTATTCTCCTCAAAAAAAGGGGCCATTTTTACTGATTCCTGACAGGAAGAAAGCAAATAATAGGCCCCTTGCTGCCGGAGGGGGATGGGATGCAATGCATTCGGCCAGTAAACGGGCAAGATTTTGACATCATCTTCCATAGCCGTATTGGGAGCCAGCCTTGCCAACACACCTCTCTTCCATTATGCTCCGGGCGTGTTAAGGAAACTGTTATGAGCGGGCTAATTATAGGGGAATGCACCGGCCTCGGGGTGCTATTGGTTCTATCTGCGTTTTTCTCAAGCGCGGAGACAGCCCTTTTTTCGCTCTCGCCCATGCAGATTCACCGGCTTCGCCGTCATCATCCGAAAGCCACTAAACGGCTGGAGGAAATGCTCGCGGCCCCCACCGACCTCCTTGCCAGCATCCTGATCGGCAACACAATCGTCAATGTGGCTGTTGCCAATCTTGGCTTTGTAGTAGCGGAACAACTCGTCCCCCAGCATGGCGAACTTGTCGCCATCCCGGTTGTCACCCTGTTATTAATTGTTTTCGGTGAATTGGCGCCCAAGCGGCTGGGCATGCGCAAACCTGATGCCCTGGCTCTTCTCTATCTCCCGGCACTCACCCTCCTTATCAGGTTATGCGCCCCACTCCACGCCCTGATGGAAAAGATTACGCACACTTTCCAATCGCACTTTATTCCGCGTCGTTCCGCGCTGACCAAGGCCGAACTCCTAACAGCGATCGATGTCGGCCATGAGGAGGGCGTCCTCAACAAGGAGGAGCGCGCCATGGTGGACGGGATTATTCGCCTTGAAAAACTCCAGGCGAAGGACGTCATGACCCCACGGGTCGACCTGATCAGCCTGGACATTGAAGATGACCCGGCAACGTTTGCCGATATCTGCCGGAAAGCCCGCTTCCGGTTTCTGCCTGTCTGTATCGGCGATCTGGACCATGTGAAAGGCTTTCTGGATGTCGCCAAGTACCTTATGGATCCCGCTGCAAATATTTCCGCCGCCTTACACCCGCATTTTTACGTGCCCGACACCGCCCCACTCGACACCCTCCTGACCATGTTCCAGCAACAATCACGCCGCCTGGCCATCGTCATTGACGAATACGGCGGCACCGCCGGCCTGATTACCATCGGCGACATTCTCGATGAAATCGCCGAATTCACCGGCGAACAACCGGATGGAGAAAGCCCCAACATTGAACCTGTCGGTGAAAATCGCTGGCAGGTTGCCGGTGACACAAGTCTTGAAGAGGTCAATTACGAACTGGACCTCGCCTTGGACGTCGAGGGGGCGGATCGGATCGCCGGCTGGGTGACCGCCCATGCCAGGCGCTTCCCGAAAACAGGCGACATTATTTCGGCCCAAAAATGCCGGGCCACCGTGGTGCAAATGCGCAAGCATCGCATCACACGCGTCCTGATTGAAAAAATTACAGACCTTTCGGAATCCGAACAGGAAGCGGGGGTGCGGGTATGATGCTTTCAGATCTCATTCTCTTCCTGCTCTGCCTGATGGGCGCCAGCTTTTTCGATGGCATGGAAACCGGCGTAATCTCACTCAACCGGATGCGGTTACGGCATCTCGCCGAAACCGGGGATCGGGCCGCGCGAATCCTTCAGAACTTTCTCCAACAACCGGACCGCCTTCTGGGCACCACGCTAGTCGGCACCAACATCTGTGTTGTCATTGCTTCTGTTATCTCCGCAAATTGGGCTTGCCGGATGCACCCCTGGTTCCAAACATTGAACGCCTTGGCTACAACCTTCATCATTCTGGTTTTTGCAACCTATTTGCCAAAGGCCTGGTTCCAAAGCCATCCCCTGGAACGGTGTCGTCCTTTCGCCAAATCTCTTCGCTGGAGTTCATTAATTTTCCGGCCGCTGATCAATGCCATGAACTGGGTCACCAGTTGGATCGTTCCTTCAGCGACGGCACCCAAAGCCACTCGCGCGCTCGTGGCCACCAAGGACGAAATTGACATTCTTGCGCAGGAAAGCGCCGATCATGGCGCTCTCTCCCCGCGCCAGCGTATCATGATCCGCCGTGTTCTTGAACTTTCCACCAAAACCGCCAGCCATATCATGACCCCGCGCGAAAATATGGCTATCCTGCCATCATCCGCTGATATGACCACGCTCATGACCCTTGTCCGCGAATCTGCCCATACCCGCCTTCCCGTTTGCGAAACGGATGGCAAAACGATCCGTGGCACCATTAACTTCTTCGACGTTATGGCAGGCTGTGACGACTGCATAGGTGGCAGCATCAAACCCTTTATCCGCCCTGCTCTATTCATTCAGGAGAATACCCCGCTCATGGAGACCTTCGCCAAACTCCGCTTATCCAAGCAGTCCATGTGCCTTGTCGTGAACGCTCAGTCCGAAGTAATCGGCCTGATCACCAACCAGAATGTCCTTCAGGCTATTGTAGGAAAACTGTAATGCCAGCCCCACGCCCGCTTTCAAGAGATACCTGCCCGGCCTGCAAGCGCTTCACCGGACAACAACTGGAATGCCCTTATTGCGGCCTTGATTCCCCCCATCTGCCCCTGCAGCGCGCACTGCAACTGGCTGCCTTCACCCTGAGCGTTACCGGCCTTGCCATACTTCTATTGATCGGACAGCCGCCGACACCTTCCATCATTTCCATTTCCCAGCTTCGCCCCGTCATGAATCATGGTTTTGTCTCCCTGGCTGGAACCGTGGTCGCCCGACCACGGATAAGCGGAACTCCTGCAGCACCGCAGACAGTCTCTTTTGATCTCGTTGATGCCGGCGGGAAATTGACGGTGATGGCAACACAAGCCGCCGCAAAAATGCTTCTGAGGCAGGATAACCTCCCCTCCGCCCATCACCCCGTTCAGGTCACGGGGCACCTCTATCTCGCCGCAGGAAAATCGCCTCGCCTGTATCTGGATTCAGCGCATTCACTCAAGCGATACCGCCAGACGGCTCCCGCGAGGTTCCCTATCCATGAATAATGACCCAGGCAACACCATCCTGTATTCTGCAGATCAAATCCAGAAACGGGTACATGAACTGGCGGATGCAATTGCGATGGATTATGGCCCTGGGGAATTCCTCGCCGTCGCTATCATGAAAGGCAGTTTTGTTTTCGCTGCCGATCTTATCCGCTGCCTTTCCAACCGGAAAGCTCAGCCTGTTCTGGATTTCATCACCCTCTCCAGTTATGGCGCCGGAACCTCCAGCCGCGGAGCCATCTCCATCCTCAATGAGATGAAACTTCCTGTTACAGGAAACCGGGTTCTGATCATCGACGACATCCTGGACACCGGACTCACGCTTCAAACCGCCTGCAAACTGCTTTACGATCGCGGCGCAAAGGAAGTCCGCACCTGTGTTCTTTTGGACAAACCTGCCCGTCGCTCCGTTCCTATGGAAGCCAACTATTGTGGCTTTCAGATCGAGAACGTGTTTATCATTGGATACGGTCTGGACTATAATAACCGGTTCAGGCATCTGCCTTATCTGGCAACCCTAACCCCACCCCCCTCACCGTGAGTGGCCCTGACTGGCTGGCCGCACTATTCCTCCTTACCCAGACCGACACCTCCCTTTTCCTAATGCCGGCCCTGTTTGCCGGCTTGCTCACGGCATGGCTCATAATTAGTCCAATCCCTGCCATCCTGCTATCGGCCACGGATGAGCAGTCCTGCCTGATGACCGCACCCGGCCAGACGCTGGTCCGGGAAGGACAAGGCCTTGAGGCCATTAAGCTTGTTGGCGCAGGCAGTATGATCGGCCTGCTCATGCTTGCTCTCCTTCTCCCACTGGCCGCACCATTTCTCACCACCCTGCACCGTACACTCGCGCCGCATCTCAACTGGATACTTTGGAGTGCGGTCCTCTTTCTGGCCCTGGGTGAGCGGCCCCGCTCTGCGCCGACCGCCCTGTCAAACTGGAACCGCATCACCTACACCATGGCCCCCGTGCTGGCGGGTCTAGCCACTCTTCTGCTCTCCGGCCTGCTTGGGCTTATTCTGTTTCACCGGTCTCCGCTACCCCTGACGGTCTCATTTATGAATTTCATCCCGGCCATCATCGGGTTATTTTCCGCTCCCGGCCTTCTGATGCATGTTTGCGCCCCCATCTGCCCACGCGGCTCGGCAGGGACGCCCCACCCCACCAAAACACAAGAGATGACTCAAGATGCGGCAAGGCGTCCCTGCCGGGTCGTCTTGGGGGAATTCTTTCATGCTACGGCGTGCGGAACCCTGTCGGGAATGATAACCGCCCTGATTCCGGCCTTGACCGGTTCGGTAGGCGCATTATTGACGCAACATCTTGTGGGCACCCGCAACCCGCGGACTCAACTCGTGGCTCAAGGCATAACCCGGATGCTTTATTATGGGGCCGGACTTCTCCTGCTTTTCCTGCCCGGCACCCCCAGAATCAGGAGCAGTAGTGCGGCGTTGCTCCGCACATTCTATGAGCCAATACCCGCTCAGGTCTGGCTGATGGCCACCGTCATCACGTTCAGCGCCATATCCGCCTGGCTCATTCTGCCAGTCTGCGCAAAGGGGCTCATGCAAATGATTGAGCGTCACGGCACGAGGCTTCCGTCCGTTCTGGCACTGTCGGGAATTCTTGTTTTTGTGGTCGTCACCACCAGTTTGCCCGGATTACTCATCCTGCTGACCGCCACCGGTATCGGAATGCTGCCGGTATTATTCCAGGCCCGCCCCATCCAGGGAATCGGACTCGTCCTCATCCCTCTGGCCTACGCCCTCACGCAGTGAGCGCTTAGTTGCCAAGTTGTTCAGTTGCTTAGTTGTTAAGGATAACAAACCAGCGAATCTCTACTCAGCAACCTGACAACTTAATAACTTAACAACTATTTCTTATGTTTTTGCCGGTACTCCGGACTTTTCCGCAACTCTTTGGAGACATCGCCTTCATCCCAGTGGTCATGCTTTACTTTTTCAATGTATACGGAACTTCCACCATCCGGTTCACGCCCCAAAGTACTGAGATAGGCTCGCCGGATAATCTGCTGGGCCTGCTCGGTGGTCATGCCGCCCTGTTCCCGACGCTCCGCGCTTTTCTTGAGATCTGAACGCACGTCGCGCTCACTCCAGCCATCTTGCATCATTTTCTGCCGGTACGTCGCAAGGCCGGCTTGATCAGGATCCCTGCCCAGAATATCCTGATAGTCCCGACGGATAATGGCCTCAACTTCCGCCGCATTTTGTTTAGCCTCCTCCGGGCTTTTGCGCAGGGCATTACGCACATCCTGCTCACTCCATTTATCGTCGATAATCTTGCTCCGGTAAACGCGCAAACCCTCCTGATCAGGCTCCCGGTTGAGAATGTCCTCATAGGCCCGTCGCACAATTTGATCGGGATCACTCGACCTGTTCCGCGGATAACGTCTGTCGTCATCACGCGGACGATAATCATCGCGGCGGTGATCCCTGTCTGACCAATGCCCCTCATCCCTCGAATCCCGGTACTGATTGGACTCCCTCATTGATTTATCCTCTTTTGAGGATCCCATCGATTGCATGACCCCCTGCAACAGGGCATCGACCCCCTGCCCCCGGACGATTTCGTTACTCCCCGGGACTAGTTGCATTACAGCCCCAACCACCGCGGCAAAATAGATTTTCTTATTCATGATTTTGTCTCCCTGATCTTTTCAGTGAAAGTAGAGCAGGATAGTAGCACAATCGGCCTATGCTGTGAAATAAGAAGCACGTCTGGATAGTTACAAATCTGCTCAAGCAATTCATCTGGCGTTTATGACCATTCGGTGCCATACTAAAAATATGAAAAGTCAGGAAGCCATTCTTCGTCGTCGTGAGGCTGAAATCAAGACAGGTCAGGAAGCCCTTGCTCACGCTTTAACAAAGTCCCTTGTGCTGCTCCGATTCAAAGGTAATTGCAAGTGCGGCATGATGTTGACCAATCAGGATAAGAACCCCAAGGGAAACTCCTATCTCTGCCCGCATTGCGGCAAATCGGGCACACCGCTGTTGGCGGTGACCGCTGCCTCGAAACAGGGATAACCTGTTGGGGAAACCACCGCCTCTGCCGTGCATTTCTTCTAATCTCCGATTTTCCCCAATGCCCTCAGCATCCCATCAAGAATGGTAATGGGATGCGGGGGACAGCCGGGAATATACACATCTACCGGCACCACACCCGAAGCCCCGTTGCACGTTTCGGGCCGATCCACATAAGGGCCGCCGGAAATAGCGCAGGCGCCCACCGCAATGACCAGCTTCGGGGCGGGCACCGCGTCATAAGTCTTCTTGAGCGCCAACTCCATATTCTTCGTCACCGGTCCGGTGATCAGAATACCATCCGCATGGCGGGGGGCGGCCACAAATTGAATCCCGAACCTTCCTAAATCAAACACCACCGTAGTCAACACGTTACAGTCCGCCTCGCAGGCGTTGCAGCCACCCGCGCTGACCTGCCTCAGCTTCAAGGAGCGTCCAAATAACTTCCGCATTTTCTCATCCAGCGCCGCCCGCAACAAGGGCTCCCCCCCTCCCCGCACCAACGCCTGACGCTCCCGCGTCGCCATTTTATGGTCTCTCGTAAAGGTGATTGCACCCTTCGGGAAAGCCGGCTCACATTCGCCGCAAAACAGGCAACGCCCGATATCAAGAGTCACCTTGCCCGCCCGATAGGCCAACGCCCCAACCGGACAAACGGACACACAGGTTTCGCAGGAGGCGTCCACACAGGCCTGATTGATCACCGGAAGCCCGCGGAACCGCTTCGGCAGAACCGGCGGCTTCCCGGGATAGGCAATCGTCCGATGCCCTTGTTTTATCCGTGCTGTAATAATGCTTAACATCTGAACCTCACAAATCATGTCCGCAGTAGGACAGATTGAAACTCTTATTGCACAGGGGAAAATCCGAAATCTGCTGATTACGCATCGCCATCGCCAATCCCATCCAATTATGGAAGGAAGGGTCCATCACCTTATAGGCTGCAAACCAGCCAACCCCATCGGTCAGCCCCACATGGCAAATCTCCCCGCGCCAACCCTCAACCAAGGCCACTACAAACGTGTTGGGCGCCGCTGCCTCCGGCATATTCCGCGTCGCCCCCCCCGTCAGCATCCCCAGTTGCTCGCGCACAAAATCACCGGACCGCTGGATTTCCAGCCACCGGACATAGGCCCGCTCAAACACATCGCCCGTTCGCCCCGTCGAGACGGGAATCTGGGAGAAGCGGTAAATGCCATAAGGGAAGTCCTGGCGCACATCACACTCCAAACCACACGCGCGGGCCGCCGGGCCCACCAGACCGATTTCCAAGGCAGTCTCCGCCGTGATCTTTCCGGTATCTTCAAAACGGCTCATAACCGAAGGTGCATTCCATAGCAGATTCACGGCATTCTCCACATCCCGCATCGTGTCATCCAACCGGCTCAAAAGTTCTGCAACCGCCTCCGCATCCAGATCGAAAGCCACGCCACCCGGGCGCACCAGGCCACGCCCAAACCGGTTCCCGCACAGAATGGCGGTCATGTTAAGGAAATCTCCACGCAGCCGGCCGCAATAGGATGCCGTCGGCAGAAACCCGACATCCCCTGCCATCGCGCCAAGGTCACCGGTATGATTGGCCAGTCGCTCCAGTTCCTGCGCCACACCGCGAAGCACCTGCGCCTGGGCTGGAACCTGACAGCCCGACAACGCTTCGAGGATCCGGCAATACGCCACCGTATGCCCCACGGTCGTATCCCCTGCCAATGTCTCAACCGCATGAATCGTCCGTTTGTCCGGCCCCCCACGCAACATCCGTTCCACCCCGCGATGTTGATACCCGAGCGATATTTCCAAATGAAAGACCTGTTCCCCATGACACTGAAACCTGAAATGACCCGGCTCAATGATCCCTGCATGGACCGGCCCCACGGCCACTTCGTGAACCTCTTCGCCCTCGACACGATAGAAGTCCATTACCCCCACCACCGGCGGAGAGCCCTCTGGCCGCCCCCAGGCATCGTGTCCCGCCCGGTCAGACTTAACGTATCGGACCGGTTTGAGCCAGGGATGCCCCTCAGGCCTCAAACCAAACTGCTCGGCTATCTCACGCTCAAATAGATGGACCTGCGGACAGTCCGGCGTCAGGGACGGAAACGTTTCCCCCTCCACCCGCATCCGGGCGACACGGAAATTTCCATCATCACGGCAGGCCAGGACCGCCATGAGCTCCACCCCGCGCCCATCTTCCGGGAGACGCCCGAAGAAAGCTGCCACATGCGCCCCGTCGGCCACGGCATCAACCAATGAACGCCGGAATACTGCTCCATCCAGGCAGGGAATCTCGCTCCGCTCATGCCGCTGTCCGTTATGTACCGGTAGCCATTTCAAAATGGATATCATGGATGTCCTCCCTCCAAATAGGCTGCTGCCTGATGCAGTAAGGTGTCCAACGGATGCGGAATCCACACTCCCAACGCTAAGGCCAACACAAAAAAGATGATAATCGGGATCACCAATTGCGGCCGGTCGCGATAGGGAGTGGCCACTGCCTTTGCGGAGGGGACCCCTTGCACCACTCGCAAAACCGTCGCGCCCATCCCGATAAACACGATCGCCAGCAGGGACAGAAAAAGTCCCGCAACCCAATAATTACCCGCATGGATCGTACCGATCAGGATGGTGAATTCACTGATGAAAGGTCCGCCTGGCGGGGACCCTGTAACCATGAGGAATCCGGCCAGAAAAAGCGGCCCGGAAATGGGTAACCGATGCATGGCCCCACGCACATCGTCCGTACTTTTGCTGTCAAAGGCGCGATGAATATTGCCGGCCGACAGGAACATCACGCCTTTCGTGAGGCCATTGGTGATCATGTGCAGCAGGGCACCATAGGTGGCGACCCCGCCGATCCCGATGCCCAGCACGAGAATCCCCATATGCTCGACACTGGAATAGGCCAGCATCCGCTTGAAATCACGCTGCCGGATCACAAACACCGCCGCGACCGCCATGGAGAGAAGCCCGATAAAAATCAGAATCTCCCGGGCAAAGGCCGCCTCATGCGCATTGCGGCAAATCTGGTAGAACCTGAGAATCGCCAGAAACGCACAACTGGTCACCCCGCCGGCCAGCAAAGCGCCCACCAATCCCGGCGCCTCCCCATACGCATCCGGCTTCCAGGTATGCATCGGTGCCAACCCCATTTTCGTCCCATACCCCACCAGTAACAGCACAAACGCAGCATGAAGCCAGGGAAGCGAGAGCTGGGGAGCCAGATGAACCAGATCCTCCAACAGCAACGTGGGCTCCAATCCCTCATGAATGGACGAGTAGGCCAAAAAGAAGGTGCCCAGCAATGCCAGGGCAATGCCGACGGATCCAATCAGAAGATATTTCCAGGTCGCCTCCAGCGACCGGGGAGTATGGTTGAAAAAGAGCAAGGGCGCCGTCGCCAGAGTGGTGGCCTCAATGGCCACCCACATCAGCCCGAGATGATGGGCCAGTATCACCAGGGTCATCATCCCTAACATGGCCAGCAGACAGGCGCAAAACACCCGGTTCGAACGCTCCGGCCGCAACGCAAGATAGGCGGGAGCATACAGCGAACAGAGCAAAAAGACGGTGCTGACAAAACCCAGCACCAGCGTACTGAGCGGATCCAGAACCAGCCAGCCCTTTAACGCTGACACCGGACCGCCCACCATCGCCATGCCCGTGAGAATCAGATGCGTTACCCCCCCTGCGGGCACCAGCAAGGGGCGCCACCGGTTGGAGGGTGTGGCCGCCGCCACACCCGCAAATAAGAGGGGAACAAAAAATAGGAACCAAGCCATGTTTTACTCCTTTAACTCTGACAGCATCTGGGTGCTCACGGAGGAGAATTCCCTGCTGATTTTATGAATGATGATGCCCATGACGAAAATGGCGACAAACAAGTCCAGTAACACTCCCAATTCCACCAGGAAAGGAATCGCCTCCATCAGGAGCATGCCGAAAATAAAGACCCCGTTCTCCAGGATCAGATAGCCTACGACCTGGGTAATCGCCTTTCTCCGCGTTGTCAGCATCAGGAACCCGGTCAGTACCGTGGAGAGCGCAGCGGGAACAATCAGGGAACCCATATCCGCCCGGGCGATAGGAAGTGTTCGCGCAAACAACACGGCCAACCCCGTCCCGACCGCCCCCAGAAAGAGTGAGGCAATGAACCCTATAATCGGCTCGACCTCACGCCGGATCACCACGTCCCGGATCGCGTGAAAGAGCATGCGGGGAATCACCACGCCTTTCAGGAAGATGGTAACCAGCGCCATCATGGCGACCCAAAGCACGAGGGAACCATGCGCCATGGCGATCAACACCCCCAACAGCATGCCCTGCACCGCGACGGCCTGAATCACCGTTCGCATCCGGCTCGCCCCCAAAGCAACAAAGTTCAGCAATAGCACCAGAACCAAAACAGGATCTATGAATTTATTCATCTATTATTACCTCAGCAATAAGATCACCCCAAAGGTCGATAGCAGGCAGGCCGCCACCAGAAAGGTCGGCACAAAAACCATCCGGAAACGCGCCATCATCGATTCCACGACCCCGATGACCACCGCCAGACCTAACATTCCCGCCACAAACAGACCCCAGTCTACCCAGACATTCGCGGCCTCGAACGGGGCAACTACCCGCAACATGACCGCTCCCATTACAAAAAGTTTCATCGCCGCCCCGTACTGAATCATTCCAAGCGCCGGCCCGCTGTGATCCAACACCATCACCTCATGAATCATGGTAAGTTCCAGATGCGTGTTGGGGTCATCAAAAGGAATGCGCGAATTCTCGACCAATAGAACAATAAATAAGCTTGCCGCCACCAACACAAGCGACGGGGCTGCCACGCCGGCACCCAACGGAAAAGTGCCATCCAGCATGGTCGTCAATGACAGGGAGGCCGACAGCTTGGCCAATACCAGGAAGCAGAAAAACAGGGCCGGTTCCGCCAGACACGAGAAGGTCACTTCCCGCGCCGCGCCCATTCCCTCAAAAGCCGACCCAGTATCCAACGCAGCCGAAGCTGTGAAAAACCTTCCCAGCGCAAAAAGATAGGCGAATAGAATCATGTCGCCGGCAAAAGACACCGGTGCGCTGTGGCCGCCAAACGGGATCAGCATTCCCGCCAATAGTGCGGTGGCCAACCCCACAACCGGACCCGCCCGGAAAACCCAGGTGGTGGTCGTACTGAAGACCGAGCCCTTCTGGAACAGCCGGATCAGGTCGTAATAGGGCTGCAAAAAAGGAGGCCCGTTCCGTCCGCCGAAGAGGGCCTTGGTCTTGCCGATGACTCCCAGCAGAAGGGGCGGCAATACCAACAGTAATAATATGTGCACGAAGATTTGACTCATAACAATTGCCTCAAATAAACACCCTCACCCTAGCCCTCCATGGCCGCCGTAGTCCCGCATTGCGGGACGTAGGAGGCTCCCCTGGACCTTACCTCCACAGCAGCAACACGATCAAAAAAATCACAATATACGCCAAGTAGGCGTGGATATTCCCCGCCTGCAGAAAACGGGACCACGAGGCAAGCCTCACTACAATCTGATAGGCTGGCCGTATCACTTCATCCAGAACCACATCCATCACATGACTGCGAAAGTGCATCCGGCCGGGAAATACGGCCTGCTTGCCAGAGGCATGCACCTGCGGTCGCAGCACCCAGACAAAAAAACTACCCAGCAGCTGCGCAAAGGAGGAGGCCGTGTACTGCATATTCGGCGTCGGCGCCGCATACCCGCAATCCCAGGTTCCTGCCGTCGTAACCCGGCTCCGCTTCAACCGTATCAGAAGCCCCACTCCGCCCAGTAATAACAATCCGACCAGCGCAAACCCGCCCAAACTGATCCAACCCAGAGGAGCCAGCGTTTTCAGGGAAGGAAGCATGGCGACAGGATCCGGCACCCAGGCGGCAATACCCTGCTCCAGCATCGGCCCCACCACACGGGGAACGAGACCGATAAGAAAGCAACACCCCGCCAGAACCATCATGGGCCCGGTCATAGCCGCGCCTGACTCATGGACTTGTCGCGCAGAGTCAGACCGGGCCGTCCCGAGAAAGATTGCCCCAAATGCCTTCACAAAACAAGCCACCGCCAGGGCACCGATCAACGCCAGCATGGCGGCCGCAAACGCAGCCACCCCCCAGGAAGGTTCCGCCCCAATGCCCAGTGTCCTGAACAAACCAAGATAAATCAGCAATTCACTCACAAACCCATTCAGGGGGGGTAGGCCGCAAATCGCCACCGCACCCACGGCGAAAAGCAGGGCCGTGCGGGGCATGGCCATCGCCAAACCGCCAAGCCGGTCAATGGTACGCGTACCGGTCGCATGAATGACCGACCCGGCACTCAAGAATAACAGCGCCTTGAATAGCCCATGATTCCACACATGCAACAAGGCGCCAGCCAACCCCAACACAATCCAGGTTGTAACATGCAGGGACCGCCCTACCAGCGCCAGCCCGAGCCCCATTACAATGATGCCTATGTTCTCAATGCTATGATAAGCCAGAAGCCGCTTGAGATCATGCTGTCCCAGCGCAAACACAACTCCTAACACCCCTGATATCGTCCCCAATGTCAAAAGCGATCCGCCCCACCAAACCGGCGGATCCGGCAACCATGACACCGTGCGGACCAGCCCGTAAATGCCGATTTTAATCAGCACCCCTGACATCATGGCGGAGACATGACTCGGAGCCATGGCATGGGCGCTAGGCAACCAGATATGAAACGGCATCAGGCCCGCCTTGAAGCCAAAGGCAATGACCAATAACACAAAGAGCACCGTGGCCTGCGTTGGAGTCACTGCGCCCGCAGGCAAAGGTCCTAATGCAAAGGATCCGGTCGCCACATACCAGATTGCAAAGAGGGCGAAAAGGCAGAGCGTGGAAAAATGCGTGACCACAAGATACAGCATCCCCGCATCCCGCACCTCCTGCTCGTGATCCTCCGTGCTTACCAGAAAGAACGCGCTGAGCGCCATGACTTCCCAGGCAAACAGGAACAGGATGGAATTCGCCGCCACCGCCACCCCTGCCAAACCCGCCGTAACCAACCCATAGAATACCCGCAACCTCCGTCCATTATCCGGATGATCCGCCTGCGCCCAATATTCCAGCCCATAAATGGAACCCAGAGCCGACACCAGGAAAATCGGAATCAGGAAAATGGCAGCGATCGCATCGAGCCGCATGACCGGAATCAATTGCGTCGGCGCCCATAGAGCCACCAGCGCACCTGCAATCCCGAGAACCGACCCCAGCAGTGAAAGCACCATTGCCAAACGCTGCCCAGCGTCCGGACCACGGCGCAAAAACAGCCCCGGCACGCCACTGAGGGCATGAAATGCAATTCCCGCTATGACCATCCATTCACTCATAACTTAACCATTGCCTGACAACCTGCCAGGCAAACGCCAGCAACAGCACCACTACAAAATACATCATATACACCTGAATTTTTCCCTGCTGCAGCCAACGTAATCTCGAAAAATGACCGGCCAGCCAGTTGAATAACGGCTGATACATCACCCGTGTCAGGGTGTCCATATAGGTTGTAGTCAGTTTGCCAGCAACTGGAAACACCTCTCTGGGTGACACCACGTGAGTTTTGGGACGGAACGATCTCAGAAACAGACGTGACACCATCATCTCGGAGAATGACTGTCCCGTATACTGCATGGTCGCCGCCGGCGCAAGATAGCCGCAGCTCCAGGTCGCGTCCGCCACCACCCCACCACGCCGACGGGCAAGGACAAACACTAACGCCATCAACCCCAGCATCCCCCAGATCACCACATTCACCCCTCCCAAAACCGCGAGCGCAGAAGAGGCCTCCAGTGCGGCCTCAAACGGGGCCAGGGAAAACCCGAACACTTCACCGATCACGCCCTCAAAGGCCTTGACGAGAACACCCGGGAAAATGGCCGCCAGAATACACAGTCCCGCCAGAACAGCCAGAGGCGCCGTCATCCAGCGCGATGACTCATGCGCGTGGAGGGCGGCATCGCTGCGGGGTTCACCCAGCAGCACAATGCCAACCAGTCTCACAAAACACAATAGAGCCAGAGCCCCGACCAACGCCAGCACCCCCACTCCCAGAAGCATCACCACGCTGCCTCCCCG
>Ga0194056_10000310_pt1 | contig 26110 bp, 18 predicted proteins | sample SepL4413m_MetaG_FD_155458 | JGI IMG/M metagenome (GOLD analysis project Ga0194056, IMG submission 155458) | Anoxic zone freshwater microbial communities from boreal shield lake in IISD Experimental Lakes Area, Ontario, Canada - Sep2016-L442-13m | ecosystem: Environmental > Aquatic > Freshwater... | reverse complement strand
GTCGGGGTTCGCGGGGGCGGTCGCCGGGGGGTTGGTCGAGGCAACGGGTACTCCGTGAGGGCTGGATAGCGAACGTCAGCGCGGATCACCGGGTGTGCTCGGCCGCGGAGGCGGCGGATTCCCCTAGAGTGAGAGCCAGTCAAAGGGACGGCGTACGGCCCGCCCCCTGTGCTCAGAGAGGGTCGGAATTGGAGTTGCTCGACGCGGTTCTCGAAGAGAACGAGCGGCTTCGGCTGCGCGTGTCCCAACTCGAAGCCGGCCTTACCGAGTACCGCCGGCAAATGGACGAGGTGCTCTCTTCGAGTTCATGGCGAGTCACCTCTCCCATTCGGATGGTGGCAGGGCGCGTTCGGCGTGTGCGCCAGGTGCCCCGACGCATCCGCCGGCGCGTGACCGGAGGTCCCGTTGCGGCACCGGTGACCGGCCTCTTCCCACCCACGGCCGTTGATCCCGAGCTTGCTGAGTTGGTCCACCGACTCGCAGCACCTCCGAACACGCTGCGATCGCGACGCCCCGGCGGCGCTGTTCCCATTCGGAAGTCACGGGTGCTCGTTGTCGCGCATGTCTACTACCCCGAAGTGTGGGACGACATTGCCAGTCGGCTGGCCCGCATCCCCGAACCCTTTGATCTGCTGGTGACATTGGTCGACGATCGCGCCGACTGGCTCGTTCCCCGCATCGTCGGTCACTTCCCTCACGCGCGCGTTCAGACGGTGCCTAACAGAGGGCGTGATCTTGGTCCACTGGTTGCGCTGGCCAACGAAGGTCATTTCGATGGCTACGAGGCGATCCTCAAGGTGCACACCAAACGCTCACCGCACCGCATCGATGGCGACGGTTGGCGTATCCGCTTACTGGATGGGCTACTTCCTTCACCCGGCGAGGTGGCGCACGTCATCGAACTACTCAGCCGCGATCCCTCGGTCGGAATCATCGCGCCGACCGGTCACGTGTCGGGTCCTGACCACTGGGGTCGCAACCAGCCGCTTGTTGAAGCGCTGGCGGCTCGGCTTCCCGTTGCCATCGATCCTGACACGCTCGAATTTGCGGCGGGATCAATGTTCTGGTGTCGCCCGTGGGTGTTGCAGCGGTTGGCTGATCTCGATCTCAGCGTCGACGACTTTCCCGATGAGGGTGGGCAAACCGACGCCACCACAGCGCACGCCATCGAGCGTCTGCTCGGTCAGTTTGTGGCGGCCAGTGGTCAGCAGATTGTGACGATGGACGATGTTCCGAGTCGGTTGCACCGCAGCCGCACGGTCAGCGAACGGCCTCGCGTGCTTGCCTTCTATCTGCCGCAGTACCACGCGATTGCCGAAAACGATGAGTGGTGGGGCGAAGGCTTCACCGACTGGCGCAATGTTGAGAACGCCCAACCGCTCTTCGCGCGCCACCTTCAGCCGCAGGTGCCCACTGAACTTGGCAACTACACCCTCGGCCCTGAGGTGATGCGCGATCAGGCGCAACTGGCCGCTGAACACGGTGTCGACGCATTCGTCATGCACCACTACTGGTTCAACGGTCGCACCTTGCTCAATGAGCCCCTTGAATCGCTGCTAGCCGATCCGACCATTCCGTTCCCGTTCGCACTGTGTTGGGCCAACGAGAATTGGACGCGCCGTTGGGATGGGCTCGATTCGGACGTCTTGATTGGCCAAACCTTTCCGGAAGGCTGGGCCGAGCGCTACATCGACGACATCCTGCCGGCGCTGAGTGATCCTCGGTATGTGCAGGTAGGCGGTAAGCCACTGCTGGTGCTCTATCGAGTAGGCCTCATCCCCAATGCCGCAGCCGCGATTACTGTCTGGAAGGCGCGCGCCGAGGCTGCCGGACTCGGCGGCCTGCACGTGGCCGCTGTCGTGCCGTCGCGCGATTTCGAGCCCATCCCTGTCACCGTGCTCAGTTCGCTCGACTCACTCGTGAGATTCACCCCCGGATCAGGTATCGGACTGCAATCGGTGGCCGACGATGCTGCGGGATACGACCAGGGAAACGCTGGCGACGTGCTGTCGTACGAAGCGGCTGTACGCGGTGCCGATCTGTCAACCAGCGGCCCCGGCGGCCTGCGCATTCACCCCGGGGTCATGCCCGGGTGGGACAATACGGCGCGACGCGGATCGGCCGCCTACGTCTTCCACGGCAGCAACCCATTGACCTTCCGACGCTGGGTGGCCGCTGCGTCGGCGGCAGCGGTTGCGGCCGGCCCTGAGCCCCTGGTCTTCGTCAATGCCTGGAACGAATGGGCTGAAGGTGCCCACCTCGAGCCTGACAAGCGCTTCGCGCGAGGGAACCTCGAGGCCATTCATGACGTCGTAGGTCCGAGAGCTTGTGAGTCCAGCGCCGAGTCCGCTGCTGCACCTGAGCAGAAGGAGTTCGAGCGATGAGTGCGACCGCGATCACGCCAGGGTCGCCCCCCGAGGTCAAGCACCCCATTTCGGTGGCACTGTCGGACATCCGTGCTGGCTGGCAGCGACGCCAACTCTGGTGGATGATCGCCTACCAAGATCTCATTGCCCAGTACCGTCGCAGCCGCATCGGCCCGTTCTGGATCACCATTCAGATGTCGGCATTTGTTCTCGGTATTTCGGTGGTCTATGCAGGTCTTTTCCGCCAGGACTTCACCACCTTCCTGCCATACGTGGCGATCGGATTCCTTGTCTGGGGCTTGATTAGCACGTCGGTCGTTGACTCAACGAAGGCCTACTTCGGTCAGGCGGGCTACATCCGCTCTACCTCGCTGCCACTGTCGATCTACTCGTATCGCACGGTGGCAAGTCACGTCTGGACATTCGCGCACAACGTGGTGCCGGTGGTGATTTTGCTGGTTCTCCTTCGTGTGGTGCCCTCACCTTGGGCGATCATTCTCACCCCGCTAGGGGTAATCGCCATTGTGCTCAATGCGTTCTTCGTCTGCCTGTGGTTGGGGCCTGTGTGCGCCCGCTACCGAGACATCGCACCATTCGTCGCGAGTGCGATGCAGTTAATGATGTTCATTACTCCGGTTTTTTGGATGGTCGATTCACTCCCCAGCCGTGCCGCTGTGATCTGGAATCCCTTCGCGTACTTCCTCGAAGCTGTCCGGGCTCCGCTGCTCAATGAGCCGGTGCGCCCCTTTGTGTGGCTCGTCATCATCAGCATCACCATCGTTAACGGATTCGTCGCATTGGTGCTCTTCGGACGCAACCGGCGATGGATTGCGTACTGGGTGGGATGACCATGGCCAGCATCATGCTCTCTGACGTCACCGTTGATATTCCGATTTTTGGTGTCTCGAGCCGCAATGCAAAAGGAACGCTGCTGCGCCATCTCAAGCGCAGTGTCGACTACGACACGGTGTGGATCCGCGCCCTCGATGGAGTTGACCTCACTCTCAAGGATGGCGACCGGATCGGGCTGATCGGACCCAATGGCGCGGGCAAGTCGACGCTCCTTCGGGTGATGGGCGGAATCCTCACGCCGACCGCGGGATATGTGCAGTCATCGGGCGACATTGCCACCATGTTCGATCTCGGTCTTGGCATGAGTTACGACGCCACGGGGCGCGAGAACATCATGATCCGCGGAATGCTTCTTGGCCACTCGCGTGATGAGATGGTGTCGAAGGCCGCAGAGATTACCGAGTTCGCCGACCTCGGTGACCGCATCGACCACCCCGTGCGCACATACTCGTCGGGTATGGTCGCGCGCTTGTCATTCTCGATCTCAACCGCGATCGAACCAGAGATCCTTCTACTCGACGAAGGCATCGGAACAGCCGACGCGCAGTTCACCGCTCGCGCCAAAGAACGACTGAACGAGTTCATGCTGCGCGCCGGAATCTTGGTGCTCGCCAGCCATTCCGATGCGATGCTGGAAGAATTCTGCGATCAGGCGTTGGTACTTGATCGTGGCCGGGTGACATTCCTCGGTCCGGTAGGTGCGGCGTTGCGTCACTACCACGCATCACGGGATGCTCAGTGAGTCACGCCCGCGACCCCATCCCGCAGTGGCAGTGGGAGTTCATTGATCCAGGACCGCGCCCCGACGTATCGGTTGTCATTTGTGCTTACGGCAAGGTGCGGATGACCCTCGACTGCCTGTGGGCGATTCACGAAGCGCAGTTGGCGAACAGTGCCCTGGTTGAAGTGATTGTCGTCGATGACGCCTCGCCCGATGACACCACAATCCAACTCGCGAAGCTGCGCGGTCTGCAACTGGTGACGCTCACCGAAAATGGGGGCTATCTACGAGCCGCTAACCGTGGCATCGAGGCGGCGCGAGGCCGCCATATTCTGATGCTCAACAACGACACACTTCCGCAGGGTCGATGGATTGATCCGCTGCTCGAGACGATGCAGACGCGCGGCGCCTTGGCCGTGGGGTCAAAGCTCGTCTTTGCCGACGGAACCGTGCAAGAGGCCGGCGGCATTATCTTCTCCGACGGATCGGGCTGGAATTTCGGCCGCGGCGGCGATCCCGATAATCCGGCGTTCCGCTATGAGCGCCGCGTTGACTATTGCTCCGCTGCGTCGTTGCTGATTGATGGCGAATTCCTTCGCGCGCGTGGAGGATTCGACGTTCGCTACGCGCCGGCGTACTACGAAGACACCGACGCGTGCTTTGCTGTACGCGAGGTCGGCGGCGAAGTGTGGTTCCAGCCTTCGTCGGTTGTGGTTCATCTCGAGGGTCAGTCGCACGGAACCGACGAGAACAGCGGACTCAAGCGGTATCAGGTGCTCAACCGCGAGACCTTCATTACCCGACATGCGACCGCACTGCGCCAGCAGCAACCTCCCGGTGCTGAACACGTGATGGTTGCGCGCGAGCGCGTTCGCTCGCGTGTGATTGTGGTCGATAACGAAGTACCAACTGCCGACCGTGATTCGGGTTCGCTGCGACTGTTCTCCATCATGCGCGGGCTTGTCCGCGATGGCTACGGTGTGACCTTCCTTCCCGTTAACGGCTGGCGTCGGCCGCCCTACACGCGTCGGCTTGAGGCCGAGGGTGTCGAAGTGCTTGGTACGGAAGACACCTGGTGGCCGCACCTGGAGTCGTTGAAGGAGTCCGTCAGCCACGTGTGGCTCTCACGGCCCGATGTCACTCAGCGGTATTTGTCGAAGTTCGGTGAAGTACTTCCCAATGCGCGCATCGTCTACGACACCGTCGACCTGCACTTTCTGCGCGAGCAACGGGCGGCCGATGTTGGTACCCAGTTCGGCGAGGCGCCCGACGCGAAGGCGACTCGGCAACTTGAAATCGGCTTGATGAAGTCCGTCGACGACGTCGTGGTGGTCAGTCCGGTCGAGCAGCAACTGTTGATCGACGAAGAAGGTATCGCGGCGGCGATTGTTCCGAACGTGCACACCACTGTCGATAACTGGGCGTCACCGAATGGACGCGAAGGCATTCTCTTTGTTGGCAACTTCCGCCACCCGCCGAACGCCGACGGAGTTCAGTGGCTGGTCGACGAGGTCATGCCATCGGTGTGGGAGCACAATCCGGAACTGCGGTTGCGCATCATTGGTCCGGATGCCCCTGCCGAGATCCTTTCGCTCAACGACGATCCGCGCATCGACGTGCTTGGCTGGGTTCCTGATCTTGCACCTTTCTACGCGAGTAGCAGGGTTGTCGTAGCGCCCCTGCGATTTGGCGCTGGACTCAAGGGCAAGGTGGGCGAGGCACTCTCGCACGGTGTCGCATCGGTGCTCACACCCGTCGCCGCCGAAGGCATGCCGCTGGTATCGGGCGAACACGCGTTGATTGAGGAAGAGCCCCTCGCTTTCGCCTCGGCCATTGCAGTGGTGTGTGCCGACGACGTTCTGTGGCAGCGATTGTCAACCCAGGGCCGTCAACTCATTGCGCAGAACTATTCGCCGGTCGCGGTGCGTACGGCAGTACGCACCCTGTTGGGGGGCGCCGTTGACGGGGTATTCGATGAGACAGTGGGCGCAACTGCGCTGCCACTACGGTCGTTGGAAAGTGCTGAGCGCTACATCGCTGATGCCGATCGCGAGCGCAGCCGTCTGCGGGTGCAACTCACCGACGCGAAACGTGCGGGCGAACTCCTGACTGAGCAGATAGAACGACTTCGCTCCGATGCTTTTGCCGAGGTTGGCAGCGAGGTCGGCGCTGAGGGCAAGGGACACGTAGCCATGAGCCCGGCACTTGCTCCGAGTGATCGAGGCAGTGATGACGTGCGCGACATTCTGACGCGAGCACTCACGCAGGCATCGGCAGCACGTGAGGTGCAAGCGGGGCGTTCGTACCGAATCGCTCAAGGTTGGAGTCGACTGCGTCGGCGGACTTCCAGCGACGGTGTGCCCGCGGGCGTCAATCCAGAGCACCTCGCGGCCCTTGCGGTGTCGGGACTGTTCGATTCTCGTTGGTACCGCGCCAACTACCCCGACGTTGCCGCCGCCGGGGTTGACCCCTTTGAGCACTACACGACGCAGGGGTGGCGTGAAGGTCGCTCACCCGGACCCGCATTCGACACCGCGTGGTACCTCGCGACGTATCCCGATGTGGCCGAGAGCGACATAGATCCTGCGGTGCACTATGTGGTGTGGGGTTGGCAGGAGGGACGTCGTCCAACGTCGTGGGCGCTTCCGATTGGAACCGCAGCTGCGGTACCGGCTGCACCTGAGCCGGTGCCTGAGCCTGCACCTGAGCCGGTGTATGAGCCTGAGCCTGAATTCCTACCCGAACCCGCTGTTGTCGTGGGCTCGGTGACCACCGAACCCCGAGAGCCTCTGGTGTTCGAGGAACTCGAGGTACTCGACGTGCCGGGCGTGCGCATCCTGCATGTGCACGGCTTCAAGTGCGCAGGAACAACGTTCAACTGGATTCTCGAACGCAATTACCCAGGGCGAGTGCGTTACGTCGAGTCAGAGAGCATCGGGCGGCGCCTGCCGTGGCAGCGTATTCGCGATGAAGTCGATCTCTCTGACGCGCGCGCAGTTACGTCGCATCTCACGACGGTGCCCGATGTCGATGCCGGGCTCGCAGCGATCACCGTGGCCTTCGTGCGCGAGCCGCTTGCCCGCCTGATTTCGGCTTACCGTTTTGAACAGCGCTCGACATCGCCACGTTTTCCGGGTGAGCCGTTCGCTAACTACCTGCGGCGCATCGTCAACACGGTTGAGTCCAACTATCAGTCGCGCCTGCTGTCACCTCAGCATTTCGTCGCCAGCGGCCCTTTCCTTGGCTGGCAACTCGACCCGCACCTGATCGACCTCGATCGGCCTGACCTTTTCGTAGGAGTGGTCGAGAGGTTCGACGAAAGCATGGTGCTGCTTGAACACCGACTTGCCTCACTGGGTATCACCTTTGATGGCGCGTATCAGTTGGCAGAGAACGTATCGAGCGGCGTGTTCCCCACCGAACCGGGATGGTCGGGGGAGACGCGACTCGCAGATTACGATCGATTGCTGCATCGTCGGGCCGACACGATTCTCTCGGCGCAACTGGGCTCTCTACCCGACGCCGAGGGAGCCCTTGCTGAGTATCGCGCTCGATGCGATGCGCTGCGCGAGTCAGACCCTCAGGTGTCGCTTCCCGAGAACGCGCAGTGGACCTATCTGCCACCGGTCGGCGGCGAACCCGCAGGCCGCAAAACTTCCTAACGGTGTGCGGCGCGCACACCGTGGTGTGCGCGCGAGCGTTTGACACCTGCGACAAGTTGATCGGCTTCACTCCATGCAGCGTCAGCCACCGATTCGGCGAGCGAGGGATCGGTGAAGGCGGCATCGCGCACGTACGCAGCCAGAGTGCGTAAATGGTCAGCCGATTCGGGAGTCATCGAAAGCGGTAGCTCAGCGTCGACCATCAGGTCGGGCGACAGATTGGCCGCAAAGGGAATCCCGCGAGCATCGAGTCGATTCTTCGCCCATAACCAAGCGCCAATCGTGCGTTGTGTGGGTGTGCCGGAACGTAAGTGGCGTCGCAGTCGCGCGAGTTTCCAGCGGCGCCAGATCCACAGTGCCACCAGCACGAGGGCGACGATGAGGAGCAACAGAAGCAGATAGGGAAGCGCCTTCATGAGGAGTGAATCCTCGGGTGGTGGCAGGGGTGGCGGTGTAGGCGTCGTTGTGGACGAAGGGCTCGGTGTCGGAGTGGGCGTTGGTGTTGGTGTGGGCTGCCACGGCGGCCTAATCGACGGATCGACCGTGCTCGACCCGGCTTGAGCATGTTTGCCGGCGCGGTAGACCTGCATGACCGAAACAACGGCTGCCATCGTGACGACCAGGATCAGCGACAGTGCGAGCGTTGCCAGTTTGGCGGGCGCAGGTATCAACCATCGCCGGCGCTTTCGTTCACTGAGCGAGAGCGTGACTACTGCGCTGACGACAGTGGCAATCGCGATGAGACCTACTTCGCCGGCGCCACCGAGTGTCATCGCACCGAGGATGATGCCGCCGACTGGAACAAGGAACATCGAAGGCGCCGGACTGTCAATCAGAGCAACGGCGAAAGCGGTGCCTACCGACACCACGAACGTTGAGCGCGCGATGGGTCCGCTGATGTCGCCACCATAGATGTTCACAGCTTCTGCCCAGATCAACCCCGCGATTGAGCCGACGAGTGCACCGCGCCACCAGGCACCCGTGCCACGTCCGCGATTGGCTGCAACGGCACCGACGCCGACTCCGACCATCACGTACACACCGAGGGCTCCCATGCTGACCACTCCGGCATACGACAACGCAGCAATGAGGCAGGTGACGATGGTCGCGATGAGCGGCCACCGATCGGTGCGCTCGTCGGTGTGCCGGGTAATGCTCGCCGACGACGTGCGAGGTAGTCCGCGGTCGGTGTCGTTGGTGGGCAGCGTTGAGGTCATACGAGGTCCTCGGCGCCCGCGACATCGAGGACACGTAGTCCGGCCAGTGGTGCTGGCTTTGAAGCGCCAACTCGAATCACCAGGGTTCCACCGACAACGCGCGTGGCGGCGACGATTGCGAGGGGAAGGGACCGCGAGGGAGTTCCAGTGACGACGATCAAGCGAGAGCATCGCGTTGAGCGAACAGCTGACACAAGTTGGGCGGGCACTACTTCGAGTGGCGGCGATGCCTCGACGACGGCGAGTCGATCGAGCAAACTGCTCGCGGCACCTGACGCGGCGGATGAGGGACGGCTTCCGGAAGCGGTCGTGACGACGTTCACCTGCCCTGACCCCTTGGGCAGTGACACGACGATTGATGCAACGACTTCGATAGCTGCCTCGAAGCGTTCTGGTAGCCATGCCTTTCCAAATTGATGGTCGTCGCCATACGCCGAAACATCGGTGTCGAGCACGATTGTGGTTCCCTCGGCGGTCGGAGCCAGGTTCTGCTTCACCACGAGGTGGCCGGCGCGCGCGGACGATCGCCAGTGCACCATGCGTGCTTCATCGCCCAGTACGTAGTCGCGCAGGGCGTGAAAATGAACGTCACCACGTTGTTTGGCGGCGCTGTCAGCATCGCCGATGATGTTCTGGCTCACGAGGGCGCGGCGCACCGGAAACACCCGCGGTTGGATGGTGACGATGCCACCTTCGGCACGGTCGATCGTGCGTTGGACGATGCCCCACGGATCGCCTTGCACCAGAGTGAACGGGCCCATGGGGCGTTGACCGCGCTGGGAAGTGTCGAGTGGGAATCGCAGGCTGGAGGTTGATGATTGTTGTGCGCGCGTGATGCGCACTGAACCGGTGGGGTTCGATGCGTCGACTCCTTCTACCAAACGCATGGCACGCCGGGGTCGGTCGGAATCTAGGGTGACGCGCACTGATGCTGACTGCAGACGCACAACGCGGAGTGAGTCTTGGTCGACTGAGAGCGTTCCGCGCGGCTTGGTTCCGAGCACGAGCAGAATCGCGACGATGGCTACGGTACCGGCCGCGCCTAGAGCAACGATTTCAGGCCAATTGAAGCGCCAGCCAGCGCCTACTGCGACGACAGAGACGAGTAAGAGCACTCGTCCCCTGATGGTCATGCGCCCGTTTCCTGAGGAGGTGCGGGCACCACCTCAACGGCTTCAGCAATTGCGTCGGAGGGCAGGCCACCGGAAATCTCGAACGTTGCCGAAAGCAGGACGCGGTGTGAGAGCACCGGCTCTGCCAATGACTGAACATCGCCGGGAAGTACGTGCGGACGCCCTTCCATCGCGGCGCGTACGCGCGATGCGCGAAGAAGACCGAGTGCCCCGCGAGGGCTGGAGCCCAGTCGGAATTGCTGCATCGTGCGCGTGTGCCCAACAAGTCGAACGATGTAGTCGATGATGCTGGGCGCAACATAGACCGTGCGAGCCGAAGCGATGAGTGCGCCGATGCGCTCGGGGCTGCTAACCCGTTCGACGTTTTCGATTGCGGCACCGCCGTGCTCGCCCGTAAGCACGCGTACTTCAGCTCCGTGGTCGGGGTAACCCATGCGGGTCTTGATGAGGAAGCGGTCGAGTTGGGCTTCGGGTAGTGGGTACGTGCCGTCCATCTCGACGGGGTTCTGGGTCGCCATGACCAGGAAGGGATTAGGCACCGGGTGAGGGTGACCGTCGATGGTGACCGTGCGTTCTTCCATTACTTCGAGTAGGGCCGACTGTGTACGAGGCGAGGCGCGGTTGATTTCGTCGGCGAGAACCACGTGGGAAAAGATGGGGCCGGGGTGAAAGACGAAGGTGTTGGTGTCCTGATGGAACACCGAGACACCGGTGACGTCACCGGGCAGTAGGTCGGGAGTGAACTGGATGCGCTGCCAGTCGGTACCAAAGGCTCCCGCGAAACTGCGGGCGAGTGAGGTCTTGCCGACACCGGGAACATCTTCGAGCAGCACGTGTCCACTCGCGAGCATGGCGGTGAGGCAGAGTGATACCACCTCCGGCTTGCCCTGAATGAATGAGTTGACGGCGGCCCCGATCTGGGACACCTCTGCCGCGAACTCCTCGGCCTGCTGACTTGTCATGGTGGTGCGGCCGGTGGCCTCGTGGGTCATGCGATGAGCATAAGCCAGTGGAGTCTGACCGTAGTACTGTGGCGCGATGCCGTTTGCTGATATTGACGACTACCTCGCCACGGTTCCCGAGCCCCATCGCTCAACCCTGCTCGTGCTGCGCAAGCGAATTCACACGGCGTTGCCGGGAGCCGTTGAGTGCATCACCTACAACCTTCCGACGTTCAAGCGTGACGGGCACTCTATTGCGGGCTTCGGGGCGTTCACGCGTCACTGCAGTTACTTCCCGATGAGTGGCGCCGTGCTCGACATGCTCGGAGACGAAATCGAAGGGTTTACGACCAGTCGCGGCACCCTGCGGTTTCCTCCGGACAAGCCGTTGAGCCAGGTGCTCGTTCGCAAACTGGTGCGTACTCGTTTGGCCAATGTCGCCGAACGCGGTTATTGACTCACGGATCGACTCTGTTCGCCGCGAACCGCCGCGTAGGGTGGGCACATGTCAACGCCTTCGAATTCCCAGCAAGTTGATGCCACCGCTGACGATGCACTCGGTACCGACGACACCACGGCGTTGCTTGAGCGCCTCGCACGTCGTGATGTCTCGGCGGCCGAACTGCGTGAGGCAGCCATCGCTCGCGCTCGCGCCGTCAACCCGACGTTGAACGCTGTGGCGTGGTGGGTCGACGACGCAGCCGCGGCGGGTGCGTCGAGCGATACCGAACTTCCGCTGGCCGGCATTCCGACGTTGATCAAGGACAACGAGCCACTCACGGGTTTCACAACGACTGAGGGTTCGTGGGCGATGCCGGCCCAGCCGGCCGAAGCCAGTTCTCCGTGGGTGGCGCAGTACCTGGGTTTGGGTGTCAGCCCTATCGCGAAGACGACGCTGCCGGAGTTTGGTCTGACAGCGACAACAGAGTCGACGCGATTTGGTGCGACGCGCAATCCATGGAACATCGGCTATTCGACAGGTGGCTCAAGCGGAGGGTCGGCTGCGTTGGTGGCGGCGGGAGTTGTTTCGATGGCTCACGCCAACGATGGCGGCGGCTCAATCCGCATTCCCGCGTCGTGCTGTGGGCTGGTCGGACTCAAGCCTTCGCGTGGCCGGCTCGTTGATATGCCTGAGCTTGATCGGTTGCCGGTGAACCTCACCGTGCAAGGAGTCGTGACGCGGTCGGTTCGCGACACCGCACTGTATTACTCGCTTGCCGAGCAGGTGTACCGCAATCCGGCGCTTCCTGAAATCGGCATGGTGAGCGAACCCGATTCGCAGCGATTGCGCATTGGGTTGATGACTCATGGGTTGCGCGACCTTCCGGTGTCGAAGGAGGTTGTCGACGCCGTCACAGCGGCCGCTGCATTGTGCGAGGCGCTGGGCCACCATGTTGAGGTGGTTCCGCTTCCTGTCGAAGATCAATTCGGACCGGACTTCCTGCGCTACTGGGCATTCTTGTCGTTTGCACTCAAGCGCGGTGGTCGGCGTCTGTACGGTCCAGGCTTTGACGGATCGCGCACGGAGAAGTTGACCGACGGATTGGCGTCACTGTTCACCCGCGAAGCTGAGCGGCTGCCCGGTTCGTTGCGCCGACTGCGCCGCTTCGCGCGCGATCGCGAGCCAGTGTTCGCCAATTTCGACGTGGTGCTGTCGCCGGTGTTGGGGCACGCGCCTGCGCCGATTGGCTACTTCGGACCCGACGTCGATTTCCGCACGCATCTGACCCGTTTGTTGCGCTACACGTCGTTTACCCCCATGCAGAACGTGTCAGGCTCGCCCGCGATCTCGTTGCCGCTCGGCCGCAGTTCGCATGGTGTTCCGATCGGTGTGCAGGTGGGGGCAGCGTATGGGCAGGAGCGCACGCTCTTGTCGCTCGCGTATGAACTTGAGGACGCTGCTCCTTGGGCCACGCGGGTGAGTTAGAGGGTTCCCACTCCGAATCCGTCGATCCAGACTCCTGTGGTTCCGGCGGTGAGCACTTTCACTGTCACCGTCTTATTGCTGAATGCAGGAACGGTGATCGTGAACACCTGCTTGTTCTTGACCGAAGTCGAAGCGAGGTTGATGGTGCTCTTGACTACCCCGTTGACGAGCACCTGAATCTTGCCTGCACCCGGTCGTTTCTGGGCAACGACGATGACGCGGTTGCCCTTGGCGCCGGTGAGAAACTTGGTGGCGCCAACTTTGGTGCTCTTCGAGATGGTGCTGGCGTAGTAGGCCGATGAATTCGCTGGCTTGGTCCACGTTCCGGTGGTGCTCACGCTGCGCTCGTCGAATGGCGTGAGGGTGCAGCGAGTGGTGCCAGTAGTGGAGTTTGCGCTCTGGTCTGTAGCAATCACTTCCACACACGACTTGGATCCGCGTGTGGCCGTGACAATTGCCGACCTCACCGTCGGACCGACGCTAGTGGGGTTATTCCAGACGCCTGTGCTGCCCTTGTACGTCGTCGTTCGTGACCGCACGCGGAACGAGGCCAACCCACCGGCGTCTGATGCAGTCCATCGTTGAACGAAGGAACTGCCTAGGTTCACGGCTGGTAGGGGCGTCGTGGTGAGAGTGGGCTTTGTGGTGTCTGCTGTTGGTCGATCAATGGTGACAAGGGCACTACTTCCGCCGGATGCCAGAGCATTGCCTGCCGCGTCGTGGATGTCACTTCCGGCCAAGACGTAGAGCCGCAGTTGGGAGCCGGCGGTACTGAGCCCCACCGGCACGGTCACAGTTTGTACTTGCGCGTATCCCGCTGCGGGGGTGAAGGTCACCGTGCCAGTCGAGATGTTCGCTGCCGACATGGTCGTCGCCGTGGGGCCATTGAGGCCGGTCACGGGTTCGCTGAAGGTCACCTTGAAGACTGCGTTGGGTCCGGTAACGGGGTTGGAAAGCGGCGTTACCGATAGCACCGTGGGTGCAACAGCGTCGGCTGCGACTGCCACGAACGTTTGGTCTGCACCGCACACGGGAGATCCCGAATTTGGCGTGAAGCACAGCCGCCAGTGGTAAGTCTGACCGGCGGTGAAGGTATTTGCCGTTGGAGTCCAGTCGTCCCAGACGAGCCACGTGTCGGCGCCAGGAATTGACACCGGGTCGTTGATAAGTCCGTACGACGTGGTGGTTCCTAGTTGCAGATGAGCTGTTCCTGCAACTCCAGTAGTGAGTAGCGCATTGGACTTGTAGGTGGGTGCGGATCCGCGGGTGATGTCGGTTGAAGGAGTTTTGTACCCGATGCTCGGAGGGCCACTCGTGCCATTGGGCGCAACGTACATTCCGACGTTGGGTGTGAGCCAAGGATTGCTGTTGCCATCGAGTGCTTTGACGAAGGCCTGCATCGTCGCACTGACCGTGTTCGATGCCTTCACCGGCAACAGGAATTCCAATGTGCCGCCTGTGGGCACCGGCCAGATTTGATTGTCGAAACCACTACCCGGCCGGACGAATGAAACAGCACCTGGGTGATAAGGCGAGGCGATCAGGTTGCAGGCTTGGAAGGAACTGACGCTCTGCGTGTTGGTGTACTTGCACCGCATGGGGTTAGCCACGGAGATGTCGGTGCTGACACCTGTCGGCAATGCGAGGTCGACCCACGCGTACTGGCCAGCGCATGAGTTTCCTGCTCCCCCTACAACGACGTGAACGTAGAAGGTGTCTCCGGCTTTGGGCGAGGGAGGGCTGGAGTTGAGGTCGCCGTAGTAGCCGGTATAGGTCATGAGACCAAACTCGCTGTAAGGATTGCCCCAGATGACCGACCCGCAGTTGATGATCGAACTGTTGGCGAAGCCTCCGTCGAGGTAGCCGGGAGACGCCGCGGCCGGGCCCACTCCAGCCAGTACCGGTAGGCCGAGGGCTATCACGGCGAGGGCGAGCACTCGAGTGATCCAACGACGCAGCATGGGGGTCACCCTCCGTAATCATTACAATTCCGTGTGTGACAAAAGGGTAAGGGATAACCCCACCTTCTGGCTGTCAGCGAGCTAACAAATGAATCAGCAGCCAAACGGGTGAGGCCCTGAGCGCGCCGACATGTGCATGACAGACAGGGCTGCCTGGGGCGCTCTAGCGTCGTGGGTTATCGGACAACCCCCAAGTCGACCGGCACGAAGGGAACTTCATGGGACTGAAGAATCGGCGAGCTGGCCGCATCATCGGCCACCTTCTCGTGGCGGGGGGCGTCCTCCTGGCGATGACGATGCCCATGTCGTCAGCGCAGGCCACTCCGATTTGGACGTCATCACAGTGGGTGCGCGGTCATGTCGCGTTCGACCAGTACCTGTACTGCGCGGGTCCGCTCAATTGCATGTCATACGTGTTGCGGCAGGCAGAGGTTGACTACACCTCTTCCGCGGGACCCACCTCTGCGCCGCGTGTGGGTGAGGCCTTCACCATTCACGCAATGACGGCGATCGTGTCGCCGCCCAACCCAGATCTCGCGGGCACTTTCCGAATGAATCTCTTGCTGCCGTCGGCGTTCGCACCCGCGATTCGCACGGCCGCCGATTTCCGCTGCGTGATCACCGACATCAGCAACAACGCGTTTCCGGCGAGCAGTTGGTGTGGTGCGTTGACTAAGAACGGTGCCACCTGGCAAGTACCAGCTTTCAATCTCACCCGAAGTCAGATCGCTCACGTATTCGTTCGGGTGGTGGCGACGCGTACCTTCTCTCCACCAGCGAACGCGGACTGCTCGCAGAGCGCCGTCATCTCAACAGGCGTGTGTGTGCAGATGACGTCAACTCAACTGGCAGGCAACGTCAGTACGCTGCCAAATCCACTGGTGTCGTGGGTGCCCCTTCGAGTCGGAGCATCACTCACGCCCACCAAGCCGGGTGCTCCACGAACGGTGGTTGCGAGTCCACGTAACCGAGCTGCGGTTGTCTCGTGGAAGGCACCGGCGAGCAACGGTGGTGCGACGATTACGAAGTACGTTGTGACGGCGGCACCCGGCGGGCGAACGTGTGCCACGGCCGGTGGGCGGTCGTGCACCGTCACGGGATTGACGAATCGAACGTCGTACCGGTTCACCGTGCGCGCTACTAATCGACTGGGCACCGGTGGTGCCTCTACGAAGTCGAGTGCCGTGGTGGTGGGTACTCCGACTACACCGCGCACGTGTGTGGTGACTTTTCCCAGTGCTGGCGCCATTCGACTGACGTGGTCTGCCCCAGCGTCGCTAGGAAGTGGGGCCGTCCTTCGGTACGAGTTGCGCGCGCGGGGCCATGCAGCGGGATCGGGCGTGTGGTCGGCGTGGCAGCCGAGCGCTACGACGTGGGGAAGTGTGGGTCGTGCACGTGTGTACGCCGATTCCGGTGCCGTTGCGGGAGCGACGTATCAGTTTCAAGTGCGCGCTGTGAATGGCAGTGGTCTTGGATCGGCGGCCACGGTGACGTTTGTACAACCGGGCTGAGTGCCGCGGGCGGGTTAGGGACCCTTGTAGTTTCCGTCATCGTCGATGTGGGCTTCGATGCTCGCGTAGAACTGGTCGCTCGGCGGGAGACTCGCATCGTCGATGCTGGCTACGTCAAGGTCGAAAACTTCGTATAGCTGCACCACCAATCGCCGAAGGTGAGCTGAGGCCTTCGGAGGTGCTGTCGCTGCCGTCGCTCGGTACATGCCGCGGTAGTAGGCCGCTGTTCCTTCGACGCGTCCCTTGAACACCAGCATGTAATTCTCGCGCTCGTCAGGGTTCAGAGTTGCCAGATCCTCAAGGACTTCCTCGAGATTGGCGATCTTGTCGCATACGGTCACGAGTGCGATACCGGCGTCATCGGTCGCGTCAACGCTGGCGATGTGGTGGCGCTTGCGTGCGGGGTACGGCGCTTTGTTTTCCGGGTCTGCGGTGACTGAATCGCTGCACGCTTCGACGATCTCAGCGACGCGGGGTCCGAATCGCCACGCGATATCGCGAAGGCGCACCTCGCCGCCCTGATCTTCGGCGGTGTCGTGCAGTGCCCCCGCGATCACCACCGCATCGGCGTCGGGCGACTCGGGATAGCGGTAGCGCAGTGCCAACTGTGATACCCGCAGTAGGTGCGTGAGGTAGGGCTCATGCGGTTTGCCCTTGCGCAACTGACAGGCGTGCGCTGTCGCTGCGTACGAGAGAGCGTCGGCCACCGAGTGACCGTAAAGCGGGGTGCACGGTGAGTCGTCGCCCTCGTGGAAGTGGTAGGTCATGGTCCCCCCTTCTCGGGTGAAGCCTTACCCCACCCTCACTACCCAGAGTAGCCACAGGGTGAGACATCGCTGGGGCGCCTGAACGCGCTAGGTGCGCGCTTGGGTGCCCCCGATGGTGAAGAGGAATGAGGGTGACGAGGAATGAGGGTGAAGAGGAATGAGGGTGACGAGGAATGAGGGTGACGAGGAATGAGGGTGAAGAGGAAAGGGGGTGAAGAGGAATGAGGGTGAAGAGGAATGAGGGTTAGGCCGAAAGGGTGATGGTGGGCCCAATCACGTGTGGATGCGCTCCGATTGGTCGATAAGCGATCTATGCGGCAGGAGCTGTTCGGATGAAGCGTGTCTTGGGGCTTGCCCTCGTGGTGCCGGCACTCGCTGCTGGCCTTCTCTCCGCCGGAGTCTCGCCAGCCGTGTCGGCGACGCCCACGGTTGTCCGCGCTGCGGCAGCTCCTGTTCCTGTTCGAGGCACGCTGTTTGGGATGCACCCCATCAATGGAACCGTGACCGTTCCCGCCGGCAGCTGGCGGCTGTGGGACTCGGGAGTTGCATGGCCCGCGCTGAACCCCGCCCCCGGTACGTACAACTGGGCTCCGCTCAAGGCGATGATCGATGCCGGACACGCGCGCGGTGTCAATGACTTCGTGATGGTCATGGGAATCACTCCGTCGTGGGCAACGAAAGACACCAGTCATGTGCTGCCGTGGGATCACACATCCACCTCATCGCCCCCTGACGATCTGAACTCCTACTACACGTTTGTGAAGGCACTTGCCGAGTACAACCGTGACTCACTCGGCGGCGCGATCAACGGTTTCCAGGTGTGGAACGAAATGAACCTCTCCACGTTTTGGACTGGCACACCTGCACAGATGGCGACGATGACAGGCCGCGTTGACACCATCATCAAGTCCGTCGATGCGACGTATCCCTCTCGCCACGTGTCGCGAACGGTCGCGCCGAGTGTGACCTTAAGGCGCGGAATGCTGCCGACGACCTCAACGGCATGCGCGAAGGTTTCCCAACGGGATGCGTGCTTCTTCGGTCGCTACCTGAGTGCGCTTGCGTCTGTGAAGGGTTACGGGTCACGGGCGTGGCCCATCGACGCCTTTGCGATGCACACCTACCCTTACCGCGATCAGGGACCTGCAGAACGAGCGGCCTTAATCACGTCGATGCGCGCGCGCCTCGCTGAGCGCCGTGTACCGGTGCGTGAGTTATGGGACACCGAAGTGAACTACGGGCTTCGGGGGGTGAACGTCGCAGCGTGTGGAAGTGCCACTCCGTGTGTGCGACACATCGATGGAAACACCGCGGCACAGTACGTCGCGCGCACGTACCTTGACTCGGTGCGACTCGGCGTCTCACGCGTGTATTGGTACGCGTGGGTTGGGTCGAGCGATGTCTTGGGAATCACCATGCAGACCGGCTCCTCGTCGGCGACGGGCTACGCGGCTGTGCGGTCGTGGATCAGCGGCGCTTCCTTCACTGGCTGCGTGACCGTGTCGGGTGTCTACAACTGCGGCTTCACCAAGTCGGGCAAGGCATTCCGTGTCTTGTGGTCGAACGCGGGCACACACAGGGTTCCGGTGAAGCCTTCGTCGAAGTTGTGTCCACTGGGTACCGTGTGCACCCTGTCGTCGACTGCTGCTACGGCAACTGTTCGAGTGGGCCAGACTCCAATTCGCGTGGGATAGCGCGCTCCGGTATAACGTGAGCGCATGTGGCCGAAGCGGGGAGGGCAGTCAGCGACGACTGCTGAGAGTGTCCCGGATTTAGAAGAGCAACTCACCACTCTTCGTCAACGGTTCCCTGACGCCGTATGGAAAGCCGACTCACCCGTCGCGGCCCTGACCGATCTGCTTGCTGATCTAGACGGTAACCCGCTGCTCGCGACGCCGACGGGTGCGATGGTCAATGCACAAGCGGTTGCAGCGTTGCGTGATCGCGATCGCCTTCCTGCCGCTCTCACACTTCTCGATCCCCATGCAGGTAACCCGTGGGTTGATCTCAGTCGCGTCGACCTACTGCGAATCGCCGGACGAACCGAAGAGGCCTTCACGATCGTCACCACTCACCTTCCGAACCTGTCGGCGATGGATCACACTCTGCAAGTGCACTGGCTGTTCGCCGCTAGCCGCGTCAACGCGACATGTGCCGACGCTGCGGCGAGAGTGCTTTCCGGAAGCGCGATTGCTGACGAGTGGCCGCTGGAATTTGCGATGGGTGAGCAGATCAGTGAGGAACGCGTCGCCTATTTCGCGCGACAACTACATGCGCTCGACAGTCGTTACTACCCGTTTACTGACGATGAGGCCCTGACCGTCATCCGACTTCTCGTCGCCCTTCAGCAAGATCCGAGTCCGATTCGCAGACAGACCGTGCCTTGGCATGAGGTCGACGCCATTGATGCTGCTTACGTCGAATCCGTTGTCGACGGGGTGCTTGCTGCGGTGACGTCGCGTACCGGGTACAGCCTGGTTCGACTAGGAGATGGCGAAGGCGTCGTGATGCGAGGTCAACGCGCCAACTTGGGTGGCGCCGTCGGTCGCGGACCCGACGGTCATTTGCGTGAACTAGACGATTACGAGCATGAGCAGTTTCTCGCTGATCTCACTGCGAGCCTGCTCACGGCGGATCTCGTTGGTATTCCTGATCTCGTGCAGTGTCTACACGGACCTGTTGACACGCGCACGGTTCCGCTCTCGGTACTCGACGCGGGCATCGATCGCGAGCGCATCGTTTCTGGTGGCTGGTACCTGCACCTCGCGCTCGAGGCGACCGGTGAAATCAAGCGACTGCTGCCGCATCTCACAGGCGTCATCGGCCCGGTGAATCCCCGCGACATGCGACCCATCGCCGATCGCACCGACGTCGAATGGCTCGCGGTGCCCGGCGAGATCTTTTACTACGACTACGACAACGCTTCGGCCTCGCACTGGGATGACTGCTATCGCGACATCATGGCGTACCCGTTTGAGCCAGGACAGTTGTGGCTCGTTGGTGCCGGCACGCTCGGCAAGATGTACTGCGGCGCGATTCGGGCAGCGGGCGGCGTTGCGATCGACATTGGGGCGCTGTTCGATCTCTGGTCGGGTAGAGCCGATACTCGCGGAGAAGTGCGCCAGAATCCATGGATCACGCTGCCCTACCGCGATTGAGCCAACCAACGAACGAGCGCGTCGATAGGGAGACTCACTGTGGCCGACATCGTTCTCGTTCACGGCGCCATGCACGGAGGATGGTGCTGGGCGCAGGTGGCCGAGCGACTGCGATCTGACGGGCACCGTGTTCTCACACCAACGTTGACCGGACAGGGTGAGCGCCGACACCTGCTCACACCCGATGTCGGTGTTTCGACTCACGTCGAGGACATCACCAACGCTGTGTGGTTTGAAGGATTCGATCGCGTGACGTTGGTGCTCCATTCATACTCGGCAGTTCTGGCCGGGCCGTTGGCCACGCGTCTGGGGGGCTCCGTGGAGCGGGTGGTCGCGGCCGGTGGTTTCCTCGTTGACTGCGGACAGTGCCTGCTTGACGTCGAACCGCCGGAAACGGCGCAGCGCTACCGTTCGCTGGCCGCGGCGGCGGGTGATGGCTGGCGGGTGCCAGCGTCGGACGCCTTCCTTGACCAATGGGGTGTCACGGATCCGAGCCTGCGGGCTGTGGTCGCCCCGCGACTCACCGACTTTCCGTTGCGGTGCGCCACCGAATCAGTCGTGTTCGATGAGGCCGACCTCGCTTCACTTCCCCGGGTGTACGTCGAGCACACCTCCCCGCCGCTGCCCTCGTTAGCGATGTCGATCGCACACGCGCGCGATACGGGGTGGACCATGCGTCAGATCGCGACTGGCCACGACCTCATGCTCGCTGATCCAGTAGGCACGGCCGACCTGATCGCCGAACTGATTGCGAACTGACTACTTCGCGTTCGGGTCGAGAAGTTCGTCGTCGCAAATAACTCGTCCGGCTTCGACGTATTGGGCGACGAGCGAGTCGTCGGTCGCATGTGTGAGTGTGCTCGGGTCGAGATAGTGAGCGCCAAAGAGGCGCATCACGTGTTGCACACCGATGGGACGAACACTGCGTAGGTCGTCGTCGTAGTAGGTGCCGGCATTGAGTGGGCTCGTGATGACTTCGAATGAGGGGAAGTAATCGACAAGCTCGTGCGCTCGTGCGGCGTCTTGAGCGACGGCGACCAGCACTGCCTTGCTGTAGGTGGTTGAAACCCAGACGTTGCGTTTCTCGAAAGTGGCGCTCAGAGGTACAGGGCTGACGGTGAGAATCACGCGCACACCCGGATTCACTTCGCGCAGGCGTGCGATGAATCGATCGAGATCGGCACGAACCTGCGGGTAGTCGTAATTGATGAACTCGTGTTCGGTTTCGTCGAACCGCGAGGCCACCACACCAGGCGCGATCGGAAACACAGCGTCGGTTGCTCGACTGCGCCATCCCTCGGTCAGTCCGAGAGTGAACACGACAACGTCGGCGGTGGTGAACAGTTCGCGCACCGCGGCGAGGTGCACTGAGCGATCGGCCTCAAGCGCGCCGAGACTGCCAAAGCCGCCCGGTTCAGCGGTGGGTCGGAACGCGTCGTACCAGCGATCGTCGCGTTGCCAGGCCGCATCGTCGAAGGTGACGTCGTCGAAGGCGCGCTCGAGTAACTGTGCTGCTTGGGCGACGGTGTAGACATTGCCGTAGCGCGCAGAGAACAGGCCGTAGCTTTCCTTCTTCTCAGCCGAACTTCCCTCGGGCGCAGTCTCTGTCACCAAGTAGCGATAGCCACTAGCGCGAATACTGGCCGCCACGTGCTGGGCGAAGCATGAGCCCAGCGTGGCGATACGGTCGTCGCGCTCGATGGTGAAACTGACCTCACCCACGGGATCGAACAGTCCTGGTGCCGCATCGGCGACGCCGGAGTTCCAAAAGCGTTCTGCCGGAAGCCCACGGTAGGGATGACTCATAGCGACATCGCCCCCGCGAACGAGACGAGAGTGTTCAACTCATGCTGCGACAGCGAGGGAAGTACCGAGGCGTCGGTGCTGACGCCTCGCTCGGACCAGTCGGTGTAGCAGCCGACGACAAACTCGGTCCAGGGAATGAAGCGTCCGTTGATCTTCACGACCTCTACTGCGGGAACTCCTAAGCGCGCGGCTACGGGCTCATGTACCGGCCAGATCACCGACGTGGCGAGCGCGTCGTAGAGAACACCTTCAACGGTATGCGCCGGACGAGGCTTCAATCCGAGCCGATCTCGGCACACCTGTTCGGCCAGTGCCGCTACCGCTAGCGGTCGAGGATGATTCAAACCATGCATGAAGACGCCGGTGCGCTTGGTGGCGCGCATCCACTGCGTGAAATCGAATCCGGTCTCGTCGAACCGAACGCGCAGGGCTTCTGACGACGGGTTCCAGCGATCGAGATAGCCCAGGGCATCGAAGCACGGCGTTGAATACATCGCCAGCGTTTGCTCGAGGGTGAGGCCCAGACTGTAAGCGCCGATCGCGATGCGCGGAACCCAGTCGGTTCCCCATGGACTGCGTACGCGCTCATCACCGTCAAAGCCGTAGCCCAAGTCGGGATGGAAGCCAGCGAAATATAGACCGGGAACGGCCACGACTGTCTCCGGCGCGTATCCGACCCGGGCACATTCGTCGGCAACCTCAGTCACGAGTTCGTTGACAACGATGAGGGTGTCGCAGCCGGCGGCGCTGGCCGCCGCCACGGAACCTGCGAGATCGACGGTGACTCCCACATGGAAAGCGCACGCGATATCGACATCGCTCACGAGTGCCTGAAGTGAGTCAGCCCAGAGTGGTGCCTGGCAGTTCATCAGCACGGCAATACGGTGTGTGGTCAACGCGCTCCTCCCGGTCGCTACTCTAGTGGCGTGCGGGTCGCCATGGTCGGAACGCGAGGTGTGCCCGCTCGTTATGGAGGGTTCGAGTCAGCCGTTGAAGAAATCGGCTGGCGATTGGCCGAACGCGGGCATGAGGTCATTGTCTATTGCCGCAACGAAGGGCAGACAATCACCGAATACCGCGGAATGCAGTTGGTCAATCTTCCGGCGTTGCGGCTGCGTTCGACTGAGACTTTGACGCACGGTGCGCTAAGCGCTACGCACGCGGTGCTCAAGGCCAAACCCGATATGGCCTTTGTCTTCAACGCTGCCAACGCGCCCTTCGTGAGTGGACTTCGGCGCGGAGGTGTTCCGACGGCTGTGAACATCGACGGCTTCGAGTCCAAGCGAGCCAAGTGGGATGGTCTGGGCGCGAAGTACTACCGGTGGGCAGAGCGAGCCAGTGTGCTGCGAACCGACGCGATCATCGCCGACTCGCGAGTGATGCAGGCACACGTGTTGGCCGCTTATGGCCGTGAAGCGCACTACATCCCGTACGGCGCACCGATAGCGCATCCGGGTGACGATCTGCTCGCGGCTGCGGGTTTGCGGGCTGCCGGGTACCACCTGATCGTGGCTCGGTTTGAGCCGGAAAACCAGGTGCGAGAGCTGGTGCAGGGTTATGTCGCGAGTGCGGCCACGGCGCCGCTCGTCGTTGTGGGTGCCGCACCTTACGCCGAGGCCTATACCCAAAGCGTCCGCGCGGCGGCGGGCGACGACCCGCGCGTGCGCTTCCTGGGTGCTGTCTGGGATCAGGTGTTGCTCGACCAGCTGTACGCGGGCTGCCTGACATACCTGCATGGACACTCGGTGGGAGGCACGAATCCTTCTCTGCTGCGGGCCATGGGTGCGGCGGCGCCGGTGGTGGCAGACGACAATCCTTTCAACCGAGAAGTGGCCGGAAGGGGAGCTGAGTTCATCACCCAAGCGGGTGATCTTGCCCCCCATCTGGCGGCTGCGGAGAGTGACCCCGCGGGGGCACGGGCGAGGGGCCATCTGGGGCAGGAATGGGTTGCGCAGCACTACCGCTGGGACGAGGTCGTCGATAAATATGAGGCTCTCAGCACTCAATTGGGTGACTTGGCCCGCCGATAAGACGGTCGTAGGGTGATTTTCCTGTCTCCAGAAGCGAGGACACGTGACGCTCGAACGACCTGTGGCAGCTGCCCGCCCGCGCACCAGTGCGCTCGCGGTGGCTGGTGCGCGTTCGACGCGTCCCATTTCGTCACGTGATCCCATGGCCCCGTACGTATGGGCAGCCCTCGTACTCGATCCGATTGCGGTGGTGGTGGCGCTCCTCGTAGTGCACCTCGGGGCGTCGCTGTGGGCGCCCAGCTCAATTCTCGACGGAATACTCCTGCGCGGAGCGGGCGTCCTGGGCCTCTGGCTGCTGCTGCTGGCGCTGGTGGGCGCTTACGACGCCCGAATCGTGGGTGGAGGGTCCGAGGAGTTCCGACGAGTAGTGATCGCCACGCTCTGGCTCGCCGGCCTGGTTGCCGTGCTGGTCTTCCTCTTTGAACTGAAGACCTCGCGTCTGGTCGCGATAGCGACCTTCGGTCTGGGCATGCTGCTGCTCCTCGGTGGTCGCTGGATGCTGCATGTGGTGCTGCGTCAGCGTCGGCTGCGTGGCCATTTCCAACACCGCAGCATTGTGATTGGCGACGGCATTGCGGCACATGAACTTGAAAGTCAGCTAGCGAACCAATCATTTGGCTACACCGTCACCTCATTCGTGCCCGCGCCGCGTGACGGAGACGACGTTGATGCGTGGCTCGATACGTTGGCAACGCGCATTCACGAAGAACATGCTCACGCTGTCGTGGTGGGTGAAGCCTCAACGTCGGTGCGCGACCTGCTTCGTCGCCTTTCGTGGCGACTCGATGGCACGCCGATTGACCTCTTAGTGGTCCCGGCACTCGGAGATGTGGCCGGTCCGCGTCTTGCCGTGCGACCCGTGCCGTGGCTCAAACTGCTGCAACTCGATGAACCGACGCTGTCGGGAGCCAAGCGCTTCATGAAGCGCTTCTTCGACATTGTCGTCGCGATTCCCATCATCATCGTGCTTCTGCCCGTGTTCGCGTTCGTGGCGCTGCTAGTGGCGTTCACCAGCCGTGGACCGGTGTTGTATCGCCATCACCGCGTTGCCGAGCGCGGCGGCACCTTCCGCTGCGTGAAGTTCCGCACGATGGTCGTCAACGCTTCGGAACAGCGGCACGACGTCATTGGTGAGCCCGACCGCTACATTGCCGAGCGCTACCGGTCCGACCCGCGCGTCACGCCCGCGGGGCGCTTCTTACGGCGCTGGTCACTTGATGAGCTGCCGCAGTTGTTCCACGTGTTGAGCGGGCAGATGTCGCTCGTCGGTCCGCGACCGATGTTGCATGAAGAGCTGCCGTTGCTCACCGATGAGCATCACCGTCGCCACATCATCCGCCCAGGCCTGACCGGTCTGTGGCAGGTGAAGGGACGCAAGAACGTTTCATGGGAAGAGCGCATGCGACTTGATCTCGAGTATGTCGACCGCTGGTCGGTTCCACTCGACGTCGTCATCATGCTCAAGTCGGTCTACGTGGTCATCACCGGCCGCGGTGCGTACTAGTTCCTACAGCAATTGAGGAAGTAGCAGCATCCGCACGATGCAGAAGATGAGCAGCACTAGCGACAAGATGATCAAGATCACCTGCGTTTTCGGTGCCCCAAACTTGGTGGCAACGCTGGCGATAAACAGCACCAGTGCCAGCAGCACTGCCAGTTGCACGAAGCGACTCGCATTGGATGAGGCCCGATCAGCCTCGGCCAGACTCGCCTCCGCTTGGGCAGAGAGCATGTCGGCATTGATCCTCGAGGGGACGATGTAGGTCGGCAGGTCGAGTGGCGTCCCTGCGGGAACCTTCGCGGGATTGCCTTGGGCGTCGACGGGCACCGAGCCAAGCCACTCCTTCTGTGCGGCCGCTAATTCCGGCGAAAAGCGCGTGCGAAAGAAAAAGGCGCGGTCTTTTTGGCCGTTGGCTTCGGCCTGAAGCCAGCTGAGCCACATCTGCGAGTTGACGATCTCTTCGGAGGTGGCGTCACTTGCGGCGCGGTTTGCGTCACTTCGCTGAATGGCCGACGCCGATTGCGCATCCGATTGTGAACCGGCCCACTCACCTGCCT
>Ga0194056_10000309_pt1 | contig 26130 bp, 21 predicted proteins | sample SepL4413m_MetaG_FD_155458 | JGI IMG/M metagenome (GOLD analysis project Ga0194056, IMG submission 155458) | Anoxic zone freshwater microbial communities from boreal shield lake in IISD Experimental Lakes Area, Ontario, Canada - Sep2016-L442-13m | ecosystem: Environmental > Aquatic > Freshwater... | reverse complement strand
CTAGAATTGAATCCTACTATAGATATCGCCATTCAGAAAGGTTTTGTTCTTCGATAATTATATCGATGGGGTATTAAGATAAAATAGGTTATAAAGACTGCTAAAATTTTAATTGTGTATTGAGAAAAATGAAAAAATCCATTTCAGTCAAATTTGTCGGACATCCCGACACCCTGATTTCAAAAACAAGACAAGTCGCTGAAAAAAACGGCTTACGGTTTACTGGCGACTCTGAAAACGGTTTGATTAAAGGGCGTGGAATTGAGGCACACTATCAGGTTAAGGAAGATGTGCTAACCGTTAATATCTTGCGTAAGCCGCTGTTGCTATCATGGCGAATCGTTGAACAGAAAATCAGGACTCTGGTAATTAACAACCAAAATACGGCCTGATATTTGGGCTACCCACCTAAGGCGGGACAGTTTAAAGTTAAGCCTTGCAGCTTGCCCCGACTTGTGTGGATAGCCCTTTTATGTAACGATGCCCTTGTCTTGTAGGGGCAATCCCTTGCGGTTGTCCTGCTAACATCGTGGCATTAAAGGGCAGGCGTAAAGCCTGCAAAAAATGTCCCGGCTTATGTGGATAGCCTGATATTTATAATATTAGCTTTAATTACAGCACTGTCATGAAAATGTCACAATACTTTCATATCATTGAAATATTAAAGGCATAAAAGCCTAAAATCTACTGCCTCATTTGAAGCTTTTCGCATGTGGAAAAAAATTTACTCGACTATCGTCTCTCCTCGTCTTGATGATGACGAAATCAGTACGCGTTTAGAAAGCATAAAGTCATCCATGCCAACTCCGGTTTTTTGGCTATTGGGAAAAACCCAGTCTGGAAAAACTTCGATCATCAGGGCGCTGACTGGCGACAGCCGCGCTCAAATAGGCAATGGCATGCACGCCTGCACCAAAACCGCCTTCATTTATGATTTCCCGGATTCTCAGGACTGCATCTTGCACTTTCTGGATACCCGTGGACTGGGTGAGGTCGATTATTCGCCTGAGTGCGACATCGACACCTTCAGCGATCAGGCTCATGTGCTGATCGTGGTCATAAAAGCCATGGATCATGCCCAACAGGCCGTTTTGGACGCGGTTCGCTCAATTCATAAAGCCAAACCCGAGTGGCCGGTTATTGTGGTGCAGACCGCCTTGCATGAAGGCTATCCAGATCCCGGCTTCGACCACGTTAGTCCTTATCCGTTTAATAACGAAGATTGGCCGCAACTGATTCCTGACAATCTTTGCCGTTCTTTACTTGAACAACGAACGCTATTTAAGGGAATTGATGCCCGGTTTGTCCCCGTCGATTTTACCTTGGCGGAAGATGATTATCAGCCCGTCCATTATGGCCTGGACGCGTTTTGGCTAAGCCTTGAAATAGCTCTGCCGCAGGGCATTGCACTGATGTTGCATGATATGAAGGAAATACGTAAGCAACTACGCGACATTTACAGCAAAGCGGCACATCCCCATATTATTGCCTACTCCCTTATATCAGGAATTGCCGGCGCGGTTCCGGTTCCTTTTGTCGATATTCCAGTCGTAACACTGGTTCAGGCAAAAATGTTTCAGACCATCGGCTCAATTTATAATTACAAACTGAATAAAAAAAATTGGACCGAAATTACCAGCGCCTTAGGGATTACCCTACTGTCCAATATTGGCCGACGCGAATTAATCAAGCTGATTCCTGTTTACGGTTTAGCGGTATCTTCGGTACTGACCGCAGCAACGACTTACGCATTGGGCAAAACACTAACGGTTTATTTCCAGAATTTACGTAACGGAAAAGAGTTATCCAACGAATTATTTCGAATTGTTTACAAGGAACAGTTTGAACAAGGACTCTCCATTCTTAAAAATTACGTGCATAAAATCCAGCATAAGGCTGTGCCATGAATATGAAAACCCGCTGGCAGTTGCATTTTGCGGTGATTATTGCCCCATTCAGCATTCTTTTGGTAGCAGGAACCTACTGGTTATGGCAGCAGTATATGTTGCTTTTATGGCTTGAATGCTCTGCGGTATTAAGCGGTACTTGGTGGCTTGTACATCAGCGTCTGAACCGTGTAAATCCGGATTTGGATCTGCTTGATATATCAGCGTCACTGGCAAAAACCACTCAAAATCAACTGGCTTTTAAACGAATTGAAGACATCGCAGCACTACACAGAAACAGCAATCCTGATTTAACGGCTTCAGCATTTTATATGCAAACCCTGCTGGAAGTGATGCAGGCAGTGGCGGAACAGTATTATCCACAACAAAAAGACGCCTTATTGGAAATAAAACTCCCCTATCTACTCAAAGTCATAGAGACCTTGGCGCAAGAATTACGCATTAATGTTTCGGATAATATACCGGGCAGCCATATTTTTTCTTTTAACGATCTGGTTAAAAGTCGTAAGTTAGCCACGCGTGCCAGCGAACTGTATCGGCTTTTCCGTATTGTCTCCGCAGGTTTTGATCCAGTCTCTGCAATGATTCGCGAGCTGAGAATTCTGACAACTGACAGCTTGTTGTCTTATTCCACTGCTCAGCTAAAGAGCTGGCTTATCGATGCTTATATCAAGAAAATAGGCTATTACGCGATCGAACTGTACAGCGGCAATATGGTTCTGGACAATGGCGTTTTCACTAAAGCCACTCGCCAATCCCAACAAGAACTGGATCAAATCAAACAAAGAGATGATTTGGCCACGGCAGAACCCTTTCGTATTTTGGTGTTAGGCCAGACCAATGCCGGAAAATCGAGTCTTATCAATGCATTGTTTGGTGTAAAAAAAGCCGAAACCAATGCCATTCCTACCACAGAAGGTATCACTTCTTATCATTTGCAACGACCGGACTTACACTCGGCGATTATATTGGATTGCGAAGGTTATGGCAGTAATGCCTGTCAGCACTTGTTTTCGAGAGCTTCAGAAGAAATCGTTCGCAGCGACTTGATCATTATGGCGATTTCCGCAACCAATGCGGCGCGTGATCCCGATAAAAAAATGTTGCAAGCCATCCGCAATTGTTTTGCCTCCCAAGACAAAACCAGTCTGCCACCGGTAGTCGTGGCCTTGACGCATATCGATCAGTTGCGTCCGCTTCGGGAATGGCTGCCACCTTATGACATCATGACGCCCTGTTCGCCAAAAGCTCAGGCAATAAGACTTATGATGGATACAATTACCCATGAACTGGACTTAACTATTGATCAAATAGCACCGGTTAATTTAAAAACGGGCTTTGAGTACAATGTTGAAAAAGGGCTGATACCTGCTATTTTTCAGCAACTGGATCAAGCCAAGCAGGTGCGTTATCTTCGCTGCCTTAAAGCCTATCATAAAGAAGATTATTGGCGCAGGCTTTGGAAGCAATCCAAGGGAGCCGGGCGATTTATCGCCAAAAATGGTTTTAGCTCTTTAGATAAATCAATTAAAGCGCAATCTGAGGATACAGTTGAAGGCGGGGAAAGCCCTCTAACCTCCCCCCGCCTATTAACGTAACTTTGGAGTTACGTTTTATTTTTAAACATTTTCAATTGAGTCTTCGGGTGCCGCGTGTTTTTCTTGGCGCATTTCAAAGTCTTTACGTGCAACCTCAGTCCCCTCATGTAAACCGTTCAATACCCGGCTATTAGCGGGTAACATTTTCACTATCACTAACGAAGTAAAAACAGCCCCATAGGCTATTCCATAACCGGCATTATATAATGCACTATCAAGCAATCTTGAGGGTGCGGAGGCAATTTTAGCAACAGCTTGCTTGGCAGCAGCCGCGCCTTCTTTGATTCCAATTAACGCAAGTTTTGGTTTTTTAACGATTTCTGTTACATTTTCAACCATTGCTTCTTCAGCAATTTTGTCGGCAACAACTTTCATAACTAACACTCCAGAAATTTCAGGTATAAAACCTGATATTAAACAACCTGAGGTGAAAAACTTTTCAATGCTCTGTGCCCCAGGGGAATAAATACATTAGCACTCCGCAAAATAACTGTCAATAATTAATAAGGCTACCTAATTTAAGGTGGGGCAGTTTGGTTAAATTGTTCGCTGAGCGGAGTCGAAGTGGACAACCCGCTATTATTGAGTAAAGATTTCCCTTGCTTCCCGCGTGGAAATACTCAAAAATACTGCGGTAAATTAGATTGCTACGCAAGCCCAGCCGTCCCTTTCAACTTCGCTTAGGATTGCTTACGGCCTCAACCTCGTCGTTAGTTATATTCTCAAAACTGCTACCTTTGGTAAAATATTGCCTAATCAAACCATTGGTTTTAATAAATAAGGCTATCAATTATGCAACATCCTTATCTGCCGCGTATTCTTCCAGTAGAGCTGGAAGTATTAATTGAACTTGCACTGGATTTACGCTGGACTTGGAGTCATGCTGGCGATGCGCTATGGGAGACTATCGCCCCGGAAATCTGGGAGCGAACCCAGAATCCTTGGATGCTGTTGCAAAATGTCAGTATAGAGCGTCTTGAAACACTGGTTCAAGATCCGAATTTTTTAAACAAGCTGGCGGAATTAAAGCGGGAACGGACTCAATACTACAGTCAAGAAGGCTGGTTTCAGTGCGAATATCCCGACTGTCAACTGGGTACCATTGCTTATTTCAGCATGGAATATGGGCTCGGTGAAGCATTGCCGATCTATGCCGGCGGTTTGGGTATCCTGGCAGGCGATTTATTAAAGTCGGCCAGCGATTTGAACTTGCCTTTAGTCGGTGTCGGCCTGCTGTATCAGCAGGGCTATTTTCGGCAATTACTTGATGCTCAAGGCGCTCAGCAGGCTTTCTATCCCTACAATGAACCCGCCAGCTTGCCTATTCGACCCGCATTAGACAAGCAAGGCAACCGCTTGTCTATTGTCCTGGAATTACCTGGACGCGACCTGTTTCTGCGCGTTTGGGAAGCTCAGGTGGGACGCGTGTCTTTATATTTACTGGATAGCAACGACCTGATGAACAGCCCGGTTGATCGGGCTATTACCGCCGAATTATACGGCGGCGGCCAGGAAATGCGTTTATTGCAGGAAATCGTATTGGGTATAGGCGGCTGGCGTTTGCTGGAGGCGCTGGACATAAAACCGGAAATTTGTCATTTGAACGAAGGCCATGCGGCCTTTGTCGCCTTGGAGCGCATAGCCGATTTTCAGAAGACGCATCAGGTCACTTTTGAAGCGGCACTTTGGGCGACGCGGGCCGGTAATGTGTTTACTACGCATACACCGGTGAGCGCGGGTTTCGATTGCTTTCATCCGCAACTGATGCATCAATACTTGCACGAGCGGGTACAAGCACTGGGCATCACCTTTAATCAGTTTTTAGCGCTGGGACAAGCCTCCACAGAAAATCCGGCTGAATTGTTCAATATGACTTATTTTGCCTTGCGTACCTGTGCCGCCGCAAACGGGGTCAGTCGCTTGCACGGTCAAGTCAGTCAACAACTATTTCATCAACTTTATCCGCACTGGCCTATCAACGAAATTCCGGTCGGTTATGTGACCAATGGCGTTCATGTACCGACCTGGGATTCCAGTTTTACCGATGCCTTATGGACTCAAGTTTGCGGTAAAGACCGATGGGGCGGTAAAGTGGATGCCCTGCGTATGCAAATAGCGGCCACTCAGGATGAAACGCTATGGACGTTTCGTGGCGAAAGCCGAACCAAACTGGTTCATTATGTCCGGCAACGCATCACCGAACAATTGAGGTTACGACAAGCGCCCAGTGACGAACAGGCATTAGTGCATAATATATTTGACCCGAATAGACTCACCTTTGGTTTTGCACGCCGTTTTGCAGAATACAAACGCCCCAATTTGCTGCTTCACGACCCGAACCGTTTAATACATCTACTGACTAATGCCCGTTATCCGATACAGATTATCATTGCCGGAAAAGCACATCCGGCTGACAAAAAGGGGCAGCGCCTGGTGCAAGAAATGGCTAATTTTGTGCGCAGGCCGGAAGTGCGTGAACACATGGTATTTCTGGCCGATTACGACATGGCCATGGCCGAGCAGTTCGTGCAGGGTGTCGATGTCTGGATCAATACACCTCGCCGTCCTTGGGAGGCGTGCGGAACCAGCGGCATGAAGCTGTTGGCGAATGGCGGCCTCAATCTCTCCGAATTGGATGGTTGGTGGGCCGAAGCTTATACGCCGGACGTAGGTTGGGCATTGGGTGACGGACAAACCCATGCCGAACCGGAATGGGATGGAGTCGAAGCCGATGCGCTTTATTGTTTGCTGGAAGAGCAGATCATACCCGAGTTTTATCGGCGCGATGAACGCGGTATTCCCCAAAACTGGGTTGCCCGCATACGAGCCAGCATGTCAACCTTGGCGCCAAAATTCAGCAGCAACCGAATGTTGCACGAATATGTTGAAAAGTATTATGTCCCGGCCACCACCCATTACCGGCAACGTATCGATAATGATGCCGCGCTGGCAAAAGAATTGGCTGTGTGGCAACAGCAGCTATTCCAGCACTGGTCAGCCATCTATATGCAAAATTTTCAGGCAGAATCGTCGGAATCAGGCTATCGTTTAACCCTCCACGCTTACCTGGATGAATTATCGGCGGAACTGGTCAGGGTAGAAATCTATGCCGACGCCCAAGGCAATAACAAACCTTTTTGCCGAATCATGGAACGCAAGTCCGCCTTGACGGGCTCTGTCAACGGCTATATTTACGAAACCACCGTTCCCGCAGATCGTCCGACTGATCACTACACCCCACGACTGGTGCCTTATCATTGTCATGCTAATATCCCGTCTGAAGAAGCCCACATCAAATGGTATGACTAAGGCCAAGTAGTTAAATACCTGAACCCGGAAAGAGTAAGGATAGTTGCCGTGTCTCTGACTTGTTGAAACAACAGGCCGTCCCGACTTAAATGGGTGGCCGAAAAAACGCAATATTATCTATTTATTTGCTTGGGACGGCTACCAATTTAAAGCGGGGCAGATAAATAAAACAGGTCTATTGATTCCGGGATCGCTGAGCCCCAGCTCGGCGTAGTTACCCATAGTCAGTAATCGGTTTGACTATCCCGTGCCGAGCTGGGGCTCGGCGTTCCCAGAAAGTTATCTGTCCCGTCTTAAGTTGGTAGCCCTTGGAACTATAAACTCCCAGGTACTAAATCTGGAAGACTTCAGCTTATAAAAGCGCCAGACCTCTTGCTTGATAATTGGGTTAAGCCGGTTTAGCAAGCAGCCGCTATGACGTGCAATACACGCAATTACATTAACCCTACCTGCAAATTGCCCGACAATTTTTTAACGGTTCCGGATTCCAATGGCCTATCGCCCATTCCAGCGTCTCATTCAAAGAGGCGTATTGAAGTTCGCAAGGCGGGTTTTGCTTTAATAAGGTCAGTAATTCAAATATAACTTTCTGAGGGTGTTGTAAATCGACTGCTGTGGCCCGGGTTTGTTTACTGAGCTTATAGCCTTGCCCGTCGATAATAACCGGCACATGCATGTAACCTGGGGTAACCAGTCCCAGTAATTGCTGAAGATAGATTTGCCGGGGAGTTAACGCCAATAAGTCATAGCCGCGCACGACATGATTAATAGCCTGTTGGTCATCATCAATCACTACCGCAAATTGATAAGCGATAATCCGGTCTTTTCTTTTTAAAATAAAATCGCCATGCTGACGAGCTAAATTAGTTGAAATTAAGCCCTGCAACTCATCGTGAAAAGAGATGACGCTGTTATCGGTTTTAAGACGGTGGGAATAAGGATCATCAGGGAATATCTGTTTATCCCGACAAGCACCGGAATAAATGGCAGCCACTGTTTTTCGACTGCATGTACAGGGATAAACCTGGTTATCTTTGGTTAATTTATCAAGAATTTCATGATAAACGTCAAGCGTTTGGCTTTGATAAGCAATAGAACCATCCCAATGCAGGCCAAAGGCCTCCAGTGTTTTTAACAGGTTGTCCGCTGCGCCTTGAACATTGCGCGGGGTATCAAGATCATCAATACGCAATAACCATTGACCCTGCTGTGACCGGGCCTGAAGAAACCCGGCGAGTGCAGTGAACAGCGAACCCAAATGCAGGGAGCCGGTAGGCGAAGGCGCAAACCGGCCCCTATAAGGTTGTTTATCCAGCACGACAAGCTGTTTTTAGCCCATTTGTTTTTCCCGAATTTCATCGAGGGTTTTACAGTCAATACACAAACTGGCCGTAGGTCTGGCTTCAAGGCGGCGTATGCCTATTTCTATACCACAAGACTCACAAAACCCATAATTCCCTGATTCAATTTCTTTAAGGGAATCATCAATTTTCTTGATGAGTCTACGTTCACGGTCACGCGTCCTTAATTCCAGACTGAATTCTGATTCCTGTGTCGCCCGATCATTAGGATCCGGGAAATTAGCGGCATCATCCTGCATGTGGTGCACGGTACGGTCTACTTCGTGCATTAACTCGGCTTTCCAGTTCTTTAAAATGGTCTCAAAATGTTTTAACTGAGCGTCATCCATATATTCTTCGCCGTCTTTTTCTTTGTAAGGCGCAAAACTGAAAGGTGATGCAACAATCGGTTTAGTACTATCGGTCATCCATTAACTCCTACTAGACAGGATAAATAAAAACTGCGCATTTTTAGCAGAATAGTCGCCAATTAGCAAGGATTATTGGTATCATTGATGCTTTTTTTATGGACACCTTCATTATGCGCAACCAACCGGCAGAGCGAAATGCCGACATTTCTTCGTTTTACGTCATGGAATTGCTACGCAGAGCCAAGCAATTGGAAGCGCAAGGCGTTGATATTATTCACATGGAAATCGGTGAGCCTGACTTTCCAACACCGCCCACTCTTGTCGATGCCGCTATTAAGCACATTCAGACCGGCGAGGTTAAATACACGCCTGCCGCTGGTTTGCCGGAGCTGCGAAAAAAAATAGCGGACTTCTATCAGCAGCGTTATGGTGTAACTATAAACGAACAACGTGTATTTGTAACTCCTGGCGCTTCTGGTGCGTTTTTACTGGCAATTGGGGTCAGCCTTAACCCGAACGAAGAACTATTGATGGCAGACCCCTGTTATCCGTGTAACAGTAATGTTGCTACCTTATTGGGCTGCAAAACCAAAACCATTCCGGTTGCTGCCGATACGGATTACCAATTAACTGCAAAACAAATCAAAGACCATTGGACAGACGCCACTCAAGGCGTTTTGATTGCCTCCCCGTCCAATCCCACCGGAACACTGATTAGTCCTGAAGAATTAAAGCAAGCTATTCAGGCCGTTGATGATATGGGCGGTTGCTTTTATTCCGATGAAATTTATCATGGACTGGTTTACGATAATCAGGCGACTACCGCACTTGCGTTTAGCGATGAGGTATTTGTGATCAACAGCTTTTCCAAATATTTTGGCATGACTGGCTGGCGCATTGGTTGGTTGATTGTGCCGAATGAGTTTATTGAGGCCACCGAGAAATTAGCCCAAAATATTTATATTGCAACGTCCACTCCATCGCAATATGCCGCCTTGGCGGCTTTTGATGAAAATACCCTGATAGAACTTGAAAACAGACGCGCCGAATTTGCCGCCAGACGCGATTTTCTTTATGATAATCTATTGCGCTTGGGGTTTGAAATACCGGTTAAACCCGCCGGTGCTTTTTATATTTATGTCAATTGCAAAAAATTTACCGATGACAGCCATCAATTTGCCTTGGATTTTTTGGAAGCGGAAGGGGTTGCCATAACACCGGGACTGGACTTTGGTAGCCATGAAGCGCATCACACCCTGCGTTTTGCTTACACCACGTCTATCGCTAAAATGACCATCGCCATGCAGCGCCTGGAGCGCTTTATTAACAGAGAATCACTATGACCGTAAAACAACTATCAGCCGCCGCGCTAAACAACAAAATTCAGCAGAAAGAAACCCTGTTTTTGCTGGATGTCAGGGAACCTCATGAATTTCAATTCGCCCATATTGCCGGCAGCGTATCGATTCCGCTTAATCAAATTCCCAACCGACTCGGTGAACTGGATCCGCAACAGGAAATTGTGGTGATCTGTCATCATGGCATGCGTAGCCTGCAAGCCGCCAATTATCTGGTGCAGTCCGGCTATAAAAACATAGCCAACTTAACCGGCGGCATTGATGCCTGGTCATGCAACTGTGATAATTCGGTACGCCGTTATTAGTATTAAAGTGATTTCTGCGAAAGAACTTACCCATTAAACGAATCCAATCGCTTGCTTGATTGGGAAAACCCTACTTTTAATGGGTAAAACATTCTCCGGAAATCACCTTAAACTGTGAACCACACATGGGCGGCAATATACAGGTATCGTCACCGTAGAGACGCGATTTATCGCGTCTCTATTTATCGCGTCCCTACATCCGAAAACCCACGGGTTATCATTTAGACGCGATAAATCGCGTCTCTACGGAGATTAATTTATGGTTGATAGGTATAAGTGAAATAACTTACCCATTAGACGAATCCAATCGCTTACTTGATTAGGAAAGTCCTACTTTTAATGGGTAAAATTTTCTCAGGAAATCACCTAAATAATGACGCTGAGTCTCTTTTTCAAAGTAAAAACAGGTCAATAGCTGCCTTGGTAACGTGGCTTTAAGGGAGCATTGTTAACCGTGTCCCTGAAAAAAAATACTCCTTGGCTGAAAATAGCTTTATCATACCCTCTTGTATCGATAAATCGTGAGGATTAACCATGCCCTATACCCAAGACATTGTAGACGAAATAAACATTCTGGTTCGCTACAACCTGAGCACTACACAAGAAGGAATCAAGGTACATACAACAGCGGCACCCGAAATAATTGCTGCCACAAAACGTTTGTACGATAAAGGACTGTTAACACAAGAAGATGGCGGTTATTTGACCAGCCTGGGCCTTGAAGCCGCAGAACAAGCACAAACCGTATTAAACCTGCTCCATCCTGCTTAACAAAAAAATCGGTTAAAAGCCTCTAATAAACAGCGGCTGAATCGATAAGACAGGATAATAGAAGCTAAAATTGCAGACAAAAAAAAGGCTTAACGATAACATCGGCAAGCCTTTTTTTATTGCTTTCGATAAGCGGCTACTAACTTAACACGGGACAGACCTGACAGGTTTTATAAACCTGTCAGGTCTAACTCCAGTACTTTATACTGGCTAAAGTGGTCAGCCTTTTCGATAAGCTGTCAAGCTTCGAGAACAACCGCTGCCTTGAGCTTTTTCATGGCATTTTGTTCCAACTGCCTGATTCTCTCGGCTGAGACGTTGTAGCGTGCCGCAAGCTCGTGCAGAGTGGCTTTTTTATCCGCCAACCAGCGACTTGACAAAATATCCAAACTTCGCGCGTCCAAGCCCGCCATCGCTTCTGCCAACAAGTCCTGTCCATGACCTTCCCAATCGGCATTTTCAAGCAATACAGACGGATCAGCGCCGTGTTGCTGAAGATAGTTTGATGGATACGCGCAACTTTCTTCTGAAGACTCGTCAACGGGCATATCGAATGACATATCCTGACTTCCCAAGCGTTTTTCCATTTCATAAACGTCGCTGAGATCAACCTTCAAATCCTCTGCAATCGCCATGGCTTCGTCATTTGATAGCCAGCCGATATCCTGCTTGGATTTACGTAAATTAAAAAACAGTTTACGCTGGGCTTTGGTGGTTGCAACCTTTACAATGCCCCAGTTTTTAATGACATATTCATGAATTTCGGCTTTAATCCAATGCACGGCAAAAGACACCAGACGCACACCCACGTCAGGATCAAAACGTTTAACCGCTTTCATCAAGCCGATATTGCCTTCCTGAATAATGTCAGGCATTGACAAGCCGTAACCACTGTAACCTCTGGCAACATGCACAACAAAACGTAAATTGGTCATGACCAATTCTCGCGCCGCTTCCAAATCACCGTCATCTCTATACCTTAACGTTAACTCACGCTCTTGTTCAGAGGTCAATCTGGGCATTTGCCTAACCAGATTTAAATAGGCATCAAATGTTCCAACCGACAAATTAACGGGCAAAGCCAATGCATTACTCATGGTATCTCCTGAGAAAAAACTTTTTGCGAATTCTAGCACTCTCTTAATAAGAGTGCCAATTAATTTTTTATGGCGCGTTTTTACTCAGCTTTGGCCTGATGAAGCCAAGGCCGGGCACATCTTTTCGTACCCGAGATTTTCACGTTGAAATGTATGAATGGCATTGGAGAAATTCATCGGAATTTTGACCGTCTCTTTGGATGGTTAAATAAACGTTTAATTTGAAGTCAGGGGCAATTTAGGGCGATACTTATAAAAGTAATTTAAAGTGTTGCATTGGGACTGTCTGATATATTAACCAGACTTAAACAGGATGAATGCATTACTACCCGATTGCGGCCTTCTTGTTTGGCGCGGTACATTGCCAGGTCTGCTGCGGCTATTATCGCGGTAAATTCCATTCCGGCATGTATTGAATCAGAGACGCCGATGCTGATGGTACTATGCAGGGCTTCGCCGCCAAACTCCATCTCCATTGCAGCATAAGTTTGGCGCAGGCGTTCAGCCAATATCCAGGCATCTTTCTCGCTGGCGGATGGCAGCATAACACAGAATTCTTCACCTCCGTAGCGAGCGAAGTAGTCGCTTCTACGAATATGTTTATGAGCCAGCGTAACCAGACGCTTCAAGACCTCGTCTCCAACTGGATGACCGTAGCGGTCATTGATGGACTTGAAATGATCAACATCAATCATCATGATTGCCATTTTATCCCCGGTACGGATACATCGCGAAATCTGGCGGCCGGCCTCTTGTTCCAGACTACGCCGGTTTAGTGCGCCGGTCAGCGGGTCATTCAATGCCAGTTTTTGTAGATCTGCAGCCAGTCGGGCATTGAGCATCAATACGAAGCCAAAGGTTATACACATTTCCAACATAATGGCGATAAAAACCACTACAGGATTAATGGGAGCGTTTGAATAAAATCTATAGGTATCCGGCTCTGCGTTAAAAACCGTTATCGCCCTGGCCAGCATTAATATCGCAAATAATGCAAACGCCGCACCAGTAAACCAATACGCCGTCCGTAACGGATGTTCTACCCGGATAAACAAGGTTCGGGCACAGGCTGCATGAGCCAATGCGAACAGCAGCGAATTAGCGATGACTCGGGCATGGATGTCGGGATGGAGGACAACGAACCAGGTATTTTGAATAAACATCAAGCCAGCCAGTAACCAGGGAATGTGCCTATTGCTGAGTCCGGTTTTGAAGGCCTGAATGCCATTGAATTGGAAGCCCAGTCCGCCGGCCACAAGGGTTACGGCAAATACCAAAGCCCATGCGTTGTAAGTGGTCCCCGGTTGGATATAAGCAGAGCCAAGACCCAAGCTGATGTATAGACTGCCGATTGCCCATTGTCGCACACCGCGAGAGTTACCGACATGCAATCCAGCCAATATCAGCAGGCCGGAGAATAGTAAGGTCAGCAAGGACATTGTCATCACCATTGTACGGATGTCAAAGTTCATTGCTTTATCCAATAACAGGTAGAATCTTTAAATTTAATGCACATTTTTATTCCCGTACGGTTGGTGTTGCATGGCAATAAGAGTTCCAATGAAAATTGTCAACCTATTGGTGCGGGGTGATATGGAATGATTTATCTGGCGACAACCGGCTAATTTGTCGCGTGCTAAGAACACGCCAAGAAACTGGAAAGTGTGCCAGAATTTATAATGGATGAAGTGTTAGCGCGGTTAGCCGTTATCTTCGAATAGACAATCTGTACTTGCTCCCAAGCTCCATTTGGGAATGCATATCTGGAAGCTCCAGCTTGGGAACCTGAAACATTAACCGTTTTTGCTTTTCTTCGTGTCTTCGTGTCTTCGTGGTGAATGCTTTTCTTTGCTAATGGCGTTCAAAGCCGACTTTGCACTCGTTCCCAAGCTGGAGCTTGGGAACCAGAAGAATCAACACTTTCGTTTATAGCAGTTACTTGTCGTCAATAGTGAGTTGCGTGTCGTGCATCATTTCTACAATATCATTTGTAGTCAATTCTTTTCCATTAAGTTTATTCAAGGCGGCTAATCTGTTAACCTGCAAACTTAACTTAATAGAATCTATACCGTCTTCATAATAGTTCGTTCTGATTCTTTCAACCTCAGGCATCGCTTTTGTTACACTTTTTTTAAGAAAACTGAACACAGATTTCTTTGGATTAATTTCATTCTTGGAATTCTCCATTATTTCTTCAAATTCTTTTGCTTTATCAACGATAGTCACATCTTTAAAAAAGTTATTAAAATCATTTAACAATGACATTTCTTTTGGTTTAATGATACGACTTAACATAATGGCATCCGTTACTTCCGCAATATTTCTGGGAATATAGCGATCAAAAAATGTAATGGCATGTATTGCCCTTTCATGTGATCTTACATCAAGATGCATTTCATCATCGTTTGCACTAAAGAACGAACCAATAACAATGGGGCGTAAATGCTTAGGTATTTCGTTATATTTTTGTTCAAAAGAAAGATTCTTTGCTTCATGATCAAACAACCAGACCCAACGACTATTAGGTGAATCATAAGACATACATTTCATATTCTTGAATATTTTGCTATGAAGAGCATGCTTGTCATAAACTTTGTAACACAATCGAACCGGCTGTGTATATTCTCCTGTCAATGTTGCCGTGACAGCGTTACTATCAATGGCACCTTGATTAAGTAAGGTCAGGGGGCTGGATTTGTCAATATTTAGACTGACTATTTGTTTTTCATCATTAAGTAAGCAGCATTTTTTATATTTTTTACCACTGCCACAATGGCAGATGTCATTTCGATTAAGCTTCATAAATTTAATTTTGTTTTATAGAGACAAGTCCAGCTCAATGCCAATAATGAGCGGATTGTGATTTGACAATGCAAGCGACTGACATTGCGGGATTACGATCTATGCGAGCATAGGCTAAAGTGGATGAAAATAACTCGTGCAACTTTTTATACCCATTATCTTGTTTATCCGGCGACTCACTCCCATAAGCCTAAGCGCCATTAATTTATTTAAGTTTAAAAGCCAGCTCTGAATTATATTGTTCTTCTTCAAAAAAATCACGACACTCTTTGCATTCTTTCCATGAACCTTGATGGATTTCATTGTAATGAAAATAGCAGGCGCTATAGTGTTCGTGTTCGAATTGGCAATATCCACCACCACGAATAGACATGAATTTTGTATCGCAACAAATCCATTGATCACAACATCGAGTTTTAACTAAAGGCAAAGACTTTTCGCCGCAAAAACGACAATGCTCACCAGGAATTGACTTTGCTTCAAGCCTATTATATGTCATTAAAAAAATTTCCAGATATCATTAGTTGATTGTCCTACTACCAAAATTGAAGAATTGTAAACCGGATTATTGCATAAAATTTGATTCTAAGGAACGTGCATGAAATAAGCCAAGGTCGAAGCTCTGGTTTCGCTAGACTGGACAGGATAATTGTCGCCGCACGGTCAATGCTATTTGTTAAGTCGAATTACAAGTGTTATGGTTATATAACATGCAATTCGAGGCGGTGGCAAAAGCATTGCCACCGATTTTGAACTAATAATCAAATATCAACGTTATTCTAATCTGGAGCTTTAACGCTATTGAACCCGGCCTCGAAATCTAAGAACCACTGTAAAATAACGATTTCCTGCCAGCAGTTTTGTAAGTCAAGTAATTTTAAAATACGCTCCCGGTCAATAAGAAGTATTCCGTTAGCACTTTGATTATCTGTCCATTCGCCATCTGCTGTTCGATAACAAACAGGGGTAAACATTACTCCAGGGTAATCAAATTGCATTTGGAAGAAATTTCGGTATTTCATTGAATGGGCTTCAAGTGTCTTTTGCGGCCATCCGGTTTCTTGTGCGCCGCACTGCCCCAACAAGGCGAATGATGTTGCTGCCCCATCATCAAAATCGACCACAGCGACAAGATCCAAACCGGCATCGCCAGACGCTCCTGCCTTATTGCATTCATTATCATGGATTCTTAGGACAGCTAAATCCTTGCCGAGAATTTTCAGTGCATTTCTTAGATCAGTTGAGTAGTAGTTTTTTCGATCATCCGAATTAGCATCAAAAATACGGACTGCTGCATGACTTGGCAACAACCCTTCCATAGCTACCTTGCTTAAACAAGTGAAGGCTTTCGCCCATTTCTGCCTAACTCCTCCTTTCTGGTCAAATGACCGCAAGCGTGAACAAGCCAGCAAAAATCGATAAACCCTTTGTTTGTCGGTTAATAATTCCTTATCAAGCAAGACCAGTTCATCTCCATCTACCGTAAATGGATAATAGTTATTTAGAGCCTTGGAACGATAAGTCAATTGAGTGAGAACGTCCTCAAGCTGATTTTCGCGCCGACTGTTTTTTTCGGCAGTGGCTTGACCTGTGCTGTCTTCTGCTTCTTCTGCATCACCTTCTTGATCTAACTCATCGGGACTGATGGTGCCCGTTTCCAGAATATTTAACAGGTCATTTTTATGCAGCTTTGTGCGTCCATTGTAACCAGTGATTAGCACCAACTCAGCCAAATCGGCAAAAAGATGCGGGGTATTAGGGTGTAGTTCTCCAATGGCAAAATCCATCCGGGTCAATTCCTTTGCTTAGTTAAAAACCGTCTTCGTCTGCATTTCGCTTTTCCTTCAACTCTCGACCGATTAATCTAATGTTGTCCAAAATTCGACGTGCAAGATTATAGGCGTCTTCATCATAATCAACGGTTGCAACTGTACTAGCTGCTTCAGCCAAAGAACTGTCAGCCTGGTAAAGCAATTCAAGGAAGTCCTCTATAAGATTTGAGGTTTGCTGATAGGCTATTTTTAAGGGAGAGCCTCTTCTAAAAGCTTCCAATGCTCGGGGACTATCAACAACCGCCGCTAGAAAACGAAGATTTCTGGATTCGCCAACCTTTGTTTTTCCTTTTTCATCTTTTTTGTAAAGCCAATGAGTCAGCTCGGCAATTTCTTTATCTTTTAATGCTTCGCGCTTAACGATGGGGTCTTGTGATTTGAAATCGCCATCAGTATCTTTTTTCGATACTCCGACAAAACTACCAATTCTATTATCCGCAACAGCTGTAGACAAAACGGCAAATTTTATGGATTCCTCATTAAGACCCTCGATTCCAAAGAATTCATTTTCATTAATGATTTTGTAGACTGATAATGCATCCAAGTTTCGTTTGATGTGTTCACGCCGACTGCCAATTGCACGGGCGACACCACTATACCTGGTCTTTGGATCGACATTATTATTGGTCAGCTCAAACAGCTGCTCAATATAGCGTGCTTTCGCTAGCGGTTCCCATTGTTTTATTCCGGTAATATGCCGAAAGCCAAGATAGGGCAATACTCCTTCACGGTTTGGACACTCAACAATCGGCACAGATGTAGGCTTATGTTTAGCCTTATTGGCAATATCCCGCATTCTAACGCCAGGTTTGGAGCAATTAGCAGGGTCTTGCAGAAGTTTCAAAGCTGTCAGTCGTCGATTGCCTTCTACAACGGTATAGGCGTCTTTTTCTGTTTTATGTTTAACGACAATAAGAGGTTCGCCAGGAAAGAAATTATTTTCTGCAATGGCATCCATTAGCTCTTCGATGGCAGTTGTCTCCGCTATGTAATCCAACATTGATTGTTGGTCGCGATCAACTGAAACGGGAAGTCGTGGGTTTTCTGCATCAAGTAAAAGTTGACTGACTGCTACATATTTAATGTCGATTTCCTTAGCGTTAATTTTTTCTGCCATATTTCATCCGTTGTATTTTTTAATTATGTATCCGATAGCGGCGCGAAATTAAAGCGTAATTTTATATTCGGGGTGCTTTGCTGCCAACATAAAATTGTTTGACGTTTAATCTCGAACTGCATTAAGAACTTAGCCGTGTAGGGTGCGCATCGCGCACCAGAACCATAACAAAGAAAGAAGTTCAATGGGCGGAAGGTGAAAAACAAGAATAGATTGTGGCATAAATAAATACGTTCCATTAATAAGGTTTTAGGTGCGCGATGCGCACCCTACGACTGATCCCGGTTATTAAACCTTTGTACTCGTTCCCAAGCTCAAGCTTGGGAATGCAAACTTGGAAGCTCCAGCTTCCAGTCTCGCGAAGCTGGAGCTTCGGCTTCACGGTTCCCAAGCTGGAGCTTGGGAACCAGAAAATTTCAGAATAAGAGGATCATTTTCCAGCTCTGTAACCAACTTACTATCCATACGAATTGCCATTTGTTTCCCCTTGCCTTCAAAATTATTATTTATGCGGTTGCTTGTTCAACCAGTACATCGGCCAGTTTTTGCTGTAACTGATTGGCTTCGGTGAGGCGGGATTTTAGTTGGTCGCAGATTGCCATCAGCTCATCAACTTTGGCGACGATACGAGAAATTTCTTTCAAAGGTGGAAGTGGTATAAGAACCGATTCAAGAATTTCGAGATTTATATTTTTCTGTGCCGTGGCTGGAGCAAATTTCAATAAATTTTCCCGTGCAGTCTTCATAAAAGCGAGCAGATATTTAGTATCGTTTAATGGATCACAAGGCACGAATCCAACAATACTGTCTGGGAAGCAAGCATCAAATCCTAGTAATGCCGAATCCGCAATATTTGCAGCAATCGTAATGCATAGTGTTCCGACAGGCCACATTTTGCTTTGCGCCAAGCCAACGTCGCTATATTTGGAATGGTATTCACTTATTACGTTGATTGCTCGTGCAACCTCACCAGTTTGTACTAAAGGATAAATACCCGGATTGAATAGCTTTGGATCGTTTCTTGGGCGGTGCTTCGATTTTCCTCGTCCGAATTCACCAAGTTCAGGAAAATGAGCCCATTGCCATCCTAATGGCAGATCAAACGGTTTTTCTTCCTCTGTTATTGCCGCGAGCGGTTTGGATTTTTTGATTTTTCCTTCGGCAATCAGTTTGGCTTTTTCAGCTTGGATGCGTTTGAGCAATTCACTGGCGGGTTCGTCGTTCGGGTCTTGCGGGACGAGTTTACCCATAACTGCCAGTTGCAGTAGGGTTTGCTTGAGGGCATCAATGCTGGTTTCGCTGTTGAATAGGGTGTCGAAATGCGCGGCGATGCGTTGCCAGTTGGTGTTGAAGTCTTCAGCGCTTTGCGATTGTGTGAGCGTGCCGAGCAGGTAGCTGACGAGTTTTTCGTGGGCTTCGACGGCGTTGCTGTGTTGGTTTTCCAATTGGTCACATAGCGCCATTAGCTCATCGACTTTGGCAACAATGCGGTGTTGTTCTTCGGTCGAAGGGATAGCAACAATAGTTGCAATGATTTTTTCGCGTGAAATATTTGGCTGAGCACCACCCGCTCCCTGCCCAATAAAATTGGACTTCATACCTTTCAGCAAAACCAATAAATATCTATTAAAAATACCTGTATTGGGGGTGCAGGCACAAACAGCTTGATTAGTTGTTCCAGGAACTTTCAGAATGGCTGTCTTGCCGATTGTTGCACCATACATGGCAATCAATACATCGCCCGGCTGATTTAACCGAAGCGAGCATTCTTTTAATGCAAGATCGGTTATTGTTTCTTCAGAAGTATCAATGAAGTCAGCTGTTAGTTCGCCTGACTTGAACCATGGAGTTTCACCTCCGTAATAACTTGAAATGCTGCGTAGAGGTGTTGATCCAGCACCCCAATTTCCAATGCGACCAAGCCTAACCCAATCCCATCCGTGCGGCAAATCAAACGGTTTTTCATAATCCCTTATCTCTGCCAGTGGTTTGGACTTCTTAATCTTACCCTCAGCAATTAACTTAACTTTTTCTACCTGTATGCGTTTGAGCAAGTCACTGGCGGGTTCATCATTCGCATCTTGCGGCACCAGCTTCCCGCGCACAGCCAATTCTAAAATCAGCTCACGAAGTTTCTTGATGCCATAGACACTGGCAGCATTACCCGAACTGCGGCCACGGCCTGATTTTTTGGCGGTATCGGCGGCTGTCCAGATGTCGATGTGATCGGTCAATAGTTGCTGTATGGCGCTCATGCTTTGCCGCCCTTGGTCGGTAATTGTGGCATGGCACGCTTCATGAAGGTATCAAACAAAGGCACGGTAAATGCGGTGTCGCCGTGTGCCGGACTGTATATCATGCCCTTTTTCATCAAGCTGTCACGCAGAGGAGCCACGGCTTGCACCTTAACACCCAATACGGCGGCGATATCGCCAGAGCGTTGCGGTTCTGCGCCCAATTCAGCCAGTGCACGCAAATAATCTTTTTCGCGCGGTGTCAGTCGATCAAAGCGCACCCGAAAGAAATTGGCATCGAGCCGCTCGATGATTCTAGGTGTGGCACGCTGAACATCGGCTAATTGTATCGGTGAATGCGGCGCATGATTCCAGGATTGATAACCCCACTCTTGCAGGAAATACGGATAACCTTGGGTCAGACGAACGATTTCATCCAGGGCTTCGTCGGTAAAGTCAGCCCCTTCGTCCTGTGCAGGATCGCGCAAAGCATGCCAAGCATCAACAGCCAGCAACGGGCCCAGTTCGGGAAAATCGAACAACCGCTCTGCATAGGATTTTGATTCCCCGGCCAAACCAGGTAATACGGGCAACCCGGCACCTATCAATACCAGAGGCAGTCGCTTCTGTGCCATCTTGTGCATTGCCATGATCAATGCGCTCAATTCTTTCGCTGATAGGTACTGAATTTCATCTAGCAGAATGGCGACAGGGATTTTTCTATCCTGCGCGGCTTCAGCCACGGCGATAAATAGTTCGGGCAGATCAGCTTCCAGATCCCCGCTGTCTGCTGTTCCTGCTTCCGCTTCAATATCCAGGCCAATTTCGAGATCACCCACCGTGAGCTTTACGCCATTGACAAAACCTTTTAACACCCGTAAACCACGCCGCGCCTTGTCGCTGACATTTGACATGCGATCCAGTGACAGGAGTAATTTACGCAAGGGCGGCGCAAGCAGGGCGCTCAGTGATTTACTGTCATGCGCCTCAACCAAAATGGTTTTATAGCCTGCTTGTTCAGCCAGGATCTCCAGTTCATTGAGCAGCACGGTTTTCCCCACCCCACGTAACCCGACCAATAAAACACTTTTTTCTGGTCGCCCCTCGCGTACCCGTGCCAACAGTATCTTTACCCTATCGAGTAGGACATTACGACCTGCCAGCTCTGGCGGTGGAGTGCCGGCACCCGGTGAAAAGGGATTGCGTATTTCATCCATAGCTCAAGTCTCTTTTTTGTTCACGGTTATCTGTGTTTATAACCAAGTATATCAAATAATATGTAACTAATAGTAAACCATAGTAACTTTATATAAGCTATCTATAGAATAATGCTCAACAGCTATCGCCAAGCGCCTCTACCAGTATGATTTTTAATTGGCCACGCAGTGCGGCGATGTCATTCTGCATCGTTTGGTATTGCGCCAACAACACTTCGGGGTCGTGGATTTCCTGCTCGTCGATATGCGGATTTTTGCAATCCAGGTTGTAGTTGCGGGCTTTGATGTCGTCAATACTCATCTTCCATGCGTATTGGTTTTCTTCGCGGGTGCTGAAGTTATCAGATTCTTTGCCCCACCAAGCGGCTTCGGCTTGAAACTCTTCGATTTTCATCGGTTTGGTTTTGTTGTAACTTTTTACGCCGGGCGGGTACGGATGCTCATAAAACCAGATATGTTGGGTCGGTGTGCCTTTGCTAAAAAACAGCAGATTGGTTTTAATACCGGTGTAAGGCGCAAACACGCCGTTGGGCAGGCGCACGATGGTGTGCAGGTTACAGTCGTGCAGTAATTTTTCTTTGATGCGGGTTTTGATGCCTTCGCCAAACAGAAAACCGTCCGGCAATACCAGTGCGGCACGGCCACCGGATTTAAGCAATTGCATGATCAGCACCAGAAACAAATCGGCGGTTTCACGGGTACGAAAAGTGGCGGGGAAGTTGGTTTCTATGCCGTCTTCTTCCATGCCGCCAAAAGGCGGATTGGTGACGACCACATCGACCCGTTCTTTTGGCCCCCAACTGATCAGAGGACGCGCCAGAGTATTGTCATGGCGGATATTACTGGGTACATCAATGCCGTGCAAAATCATATTGGTGGTGCAAAGCAAATGCGGCATCGGCTTTTTTTCTATGCCGAAAATACTGGCCTGCAAGTGCATTTCATCATCGACGGTTTTTACATCCTGTTTGCGGATATGTTCAATCGAGCAAGATAAAAAGCCGCCGGTACCACAAGCGGGGTCCAGCACTTTTTCAGACAGGCGCGGGTTGACCATTCTGACCATAAATTCGGTGACGGCTCGCGGCGTGTAAAATTCACCGGCATTACCGGCGGCTTGTAAGTCGCGGAGTAATTGTTCGTACATGTCGCCAAACAAATGGCGTTCTTGGGCTTTGTTAAAATCGACGCCTTCCTGAATTTTGTTGATCACTTGCCGGATTAATTGGCCGGACTTCATGTAGTTGTAGGCATCTTCAAACACCGAACGAACCACATAGGCGCGTTGATCGCCGCCTTTGGCTTCCAGTTGTTGCAAGGCCGGGAACATCTCGTTATCCAGAAAATTCTTGAGTGCGTCGCCGGTCATGCCTTCGGGATTGGCTGCCCAGTTACGCCAACGATAGGCTTCCGGTAACGGTGATTGGTAATGGTCTTGCAGTAACTCCCATTCACTTTCACGGTCGTCAAAAATTTTTAAAAACAACATCCAGACGAGCTGGCTCAAGCGTTGGGCGTCGCCATCCACACCCACGTCTTTACGCATGATGTCTTGGATGGATTTAATAGTGGAGGAAATGCTCATGGATTTGTTTGCTTAATTTACTTAATAATAGGGTGTTTAAAAATATAAAGATGGGCACGCTATCGCTTTGCCCATCCTACAACATTATATTGTTTTCAATCCCCCACTTTACAAAAGGGGGGATTTAGGCATAGAGTTGTTTTTCCAGTTCATAGAGAGCCGCCAAATAAGCGGGCTTACCGCCAAAGGCCGACACCAATTCGCTAGCGGTGCCCATATTCTTGAAGGGATCGAGGGTAAGTATTTTAATATCTTCGATATTCTCAATACCGGTATCGGCGTATTTTTCCAGTAAGGTTTCCAATACCTGTCGGGCTTGGTCGCCGTATTTAGTAAAGTAATTGCGCTTTTTTACCTGGTCGGCACGTTCGCGGCGGGTCAGCGGTGGCTGATCAAAAGCCACATGGCAAATCAAATCGAAGGCATCAAAGTCTTTGCCTACGTCATCGGCCAAGGCTTCCAGTAATAATCCGTGCGCTTCCAGTTCTTGCAGAATGGCAACCTTACGGTCGGTTTTGCTCCAGCGGCGCAAGAAGTCATCGAGTGAGGCATAATCCTTGCGCACCGTTGAACGGGTGTAATCTTTAAGGGATTCGGTAATCAACTTGCCTTCAGGGCCGTAATATTGCACACGTTCTGAAATGACATAGACGGTTACATCGGCAAGCACGTATTTTACCCGCTGGGTGCCGGGTTCATCGTCGCCAAAATCAACGTCACCCTCTCCCGTTGTGGTGAAATCATTATCGCCTGTATTAACGGGCACCGGATTACCGTTTTCATCGAAGATAATGTCAGGTTCATCTTCTGGTGGCACGGGAGATTCACCTGGTTTTGGCTCATAAATCATCACCGGCTCGCCATCAAAGTCTTTATCGGCAAACAGCTCGGTGACTTTTTTGAAATCCATGATGGTGAACCAGTATTTGTCGTAATCTTCATTGATGCGGGTGCCGCGCCCGATGGCCTGTTTAAACTCGGTCATTGACCGGATATGCTGATCCAAGGCGATCAGTTTGCAGGTTTGCGCATCGACACCAGTCGACATAAGTTTGGAGGTGGTGGTGATGACGGGGTAACGCTCTTCGGGATTGATGAAGTTGTCCAGTTCCGCCTTGCCTTCAAGTTCATCACCGGTAATCCGCATGATGTATTTGCGATTTTCTTTGACCCGCTCGGGATTCAGGTTGACCAACGCCTGACGCATACGTTCGGCATGGTCGATGTCGTCACAGAAAACAATGGTTTTGGCGTAAGGATCGGTCGCGACCAGAAATTCAGTGATTTTTCTGGCGACCAGTTCGGTGCGTTTTTCAAGTACCAAGGTGCGATCCATATCAATCTGGTTGTAAACGCGATCCTCTATTAATGCACCATTTTTATCAAGCTGGCCTTTACTGGGTCGCCAACCTTGCAGGTCTTTGTCGATGTCGATACGGACGACTTTGTAAGGTGCCAGAAAGCCGTCTTCGATGCCTTGTTTGAGTGAGTAGGTGTAAACCGATTCACCAAAGTAAAAAATGCTGGAAACGTCTTTGGTTTCTTTGGGCGTAGCCGTTAAGCCGATATGCGTAGCCGAAGCAAAGTAGGTCAGAATGACACGCCAAGCCGAATCTTCTGCCGCGCTGCCGCGATGGCATTCATCGATGACAATCAAATCAAAAAAATCCGGCGAGAATTGCTTGTAAATGTTTTGCTCTTCTTCGTTGCCGGTGACGGCTTGATACAACGACAGATAGATTTCATAACTCTTGTCGATCTGGCGCTTGCTGATCTTGGTCATGGCGGCGGCAAAGGGCTTAAAATCGTTATTCTTGGTTTGATCAACCAGAATATTGCGGTCAGCCAAAAACAGGATGCGTTTTTTAGTGCCCGATTTCCACAAGCGCCAGATGATCTGGAACGCGGTGTAAGTCTTGCCAGTACCGGTCGCCATGACCAGCAAAATGCGTTGCCGGCCTTTGGCCACGGCTTCGATAGTGTTATTGATGGCACTGGCTTGATAATAACGCGGGGCGCGACTGGTGCCATCATCGTAATAAGGCATTTCTACGGTATGGCGTGCCTCGGCTGTTGCCAAGCCCTTCCACTGACAATAGCGTTGCCATAATTCCGCCGGTGCAGGAAAGGCATCCAGGGTTAGTTCCTGCTCGGTTTTTTCAGCTAGTCCGGTGCGGTCATGCAGTAAAAAACCATCACCATTCGAGCTAAACACAAACGGTATGCCCAATGTTTCGGCATAGTTAAGTGCTTGTTGCATACCGGCACCTACGCTATGTTTATTGTCCTTGGCCTCAATGACCGCAAGCGGAATATTGGCCTTGTAATACAGGATGTAATCGGCACGCTTTTGCTCACCACGGGTATGCAACTTGCCACGAACAATCACACGACCTTTGGTAAAAAATACTTCCCGACGTATCTGCAAGGCCTCGTCCCATCCGGCCTGAACGACGGCAGGCGTGATGTACTTGGCACAAATATCGGACTCGCTTAAGGTCTTTTTGCTCATGATTTCTGCTGTAGCCGTTAGTTTTTTAGCGTGGAGAGAAGGGGCACCAAACGGTGCAGGTCGGGCATAAGACGCCATTGTGGGTACTGGTCAGTTGTACCCGTTACTCGGCAGGTTGTACTCGTTCCCAAGCTGGAGCTTGGGAGCCAGAAAAATATCGGACTCGCTTAAGGTCTTTTTGCTCATGATTCCTGCTGTAGTCGTTAGTTTTTTAGCGTGAAGAGAAGGGTCACCAAGCGGTGCAGGTCGGGTATAAAACGCCATGCCATTGTGGGTACTGGTCAGTTGTACCCGTTGCTCGGCAGGTTCTACTCGTTCCCAAGCTCCAGCTTGGGAATGCAGATCTGGAAGCTCCAGCTTCCAATCTCGCGAAGCTGGAGCTTCGACTTCACGGTTCCCAAGCTGGAGCTTGGGAACCAGAAGAAAGCAGGCGTTGCCGTTTTTACTCGGCTTTGGTCTGATGAAGCTGACAAATAAGTACCGCCCACGAACCGGCTACCCCCAGTATCGAAGAAATAACGATCAGCCCCAGTGTTTCGCTAAAATTTAAAAACAGCAAATGGAAGCCGCCATCATAAAGTCCTGACAGTTTTTCAACCGGTTGTCTTAATATCAGCATGAGCAAGGTCACAATAAACCACGCCGATACGCCTGAAATAAAGCCGATCCAAAAACCGGCATACAAAAACGGTCGCTGAATAAACGCATTGGTAGCGCCAACCAATTTGGCAATGACGACTTCATCACGGCGGGTATGCAGCTCCAAGCGTATGGT